>Ga0194130_10004686_pt1 | contig 17160 bp, 9 predicted proteins | sample TA2KigsurfametaG_FD_160084 | JGI IMG/M metagenome (GOLD analysis project Ga0194130, IMG submission 160084) | Freshwater microbial communities from Lake Tanganyika, Tanzania - TA2015050 Kigoma 12 surface | ecosystem: Environmental > Aquatic > Freshwater > Lake | place: Tanzania: Lake Tanganyika... | reverse complement strand
GGTGATCCGCGTGCTGTTCAGCCCGGACGAATACGAGGCCGTCGACCGCGCGATGTTGGGCGACGTCACCTGCGTGGTGTTCGACGTCCTGCGGGCCACCTCGACCATGCTCGAGGCCCTGGCCCAGGGCGCCACGGGCATCCGCACCGCCCGCGAGATCCCCGGGGCGCTGGCCCTGAAGCGGCAGCATCCGCAGGACCTGCTGGCGGGGGAACGCGACGGCCTGCGCATCCGGGCCGACCGCACCGGCGGGGTGGACTTCGACCTCGGCAACTCCCCCCGGGAGTTCACGCACGGGCGCGTGGCCGGCCGCGGGATCATCATGACCACCACCAACGGCACCCGGGCCCTCGACGCCTGTGCCGGGGCCCGGGCCGTGCACATCGCCTCCTTCGGCAACCTCTCGGCCCTCGCCGCCCATCTGGCCTGCCGCACCGGGGTCGACGCCCCGGGACCGCTCTGGCTGGTCTGCGCAGGCACCCTCGAGAACGCCTCCTTCGAGGACACCCTCGGGGCCGGCGCACTGGTGGACCGACTGATGACCCGGCCGGGAGGGACCGGGTCCTGGTCCCTCGACGACTCGGCCCAGATCGCCCGGGAGGTCTACCGGGCCCATCGGCACCGCCTCGTCGAGGCCGCCGCCCTCGCCCGCAATGGACGACGCCTGCTCTCGCAACCGGAACTGGCCGGCGACGTGCCGGTATGCCTTGAGGAGGACCGCAACCCCCGTGTGGTGCGACGGGATCGCGACGGCGTGCTTCGGATCGTGGGTTGAAGGGCCAACCCCTGCCGGCGAAAGGGGCCCCGGAAGGTGGGGCGTCGGAGCCGCCCATTGCCCGACCGCCCCCCGGAGCCTGCAGGCTCTCAGAATGCCGGGGGCGTCTGAGGCGTCAGCTTGTTGCGCGACACCTCGACCTTCACGAAGTGCAGGAGGACCGGCGCGAGGATCATCCCGGGAATCCCCATGAGCTTCTCGCCGATCACCAACCCCAGCAGCGTGAGCCACATGGGGTTGCGGATGCGGTCGCCGATGATCTTGGAGTTGAGGAAGTACTCGCCCTTGTGCAGCACCACCAGGAACACCAGGGCCGCCAGCGCCATGTTGGGGCTGATGGTCAGGCCGATGCCCACGATGAGCGTGTTGCTGAGCAGGTTGCCCAGGATGGGCAGCATGCCGAAGAGGAAGGTCAGCCCGATGACCACGGTGACGAAGGGGTAGCCATTCCAGATCAGGAACGCGGAGGTGAAGGTGGTGTTGATGACCGAGATGAGCATCTGGGCCCCCATCACCTTCGAGAAGCTGTCGTAGAGTCCCCGGAAGCGCTCGGCGATCTCCCGCCCCACGGCCGTGTACAGGTTGTCGTCGCCGGCGTCGGGTTCGGCCCCGAAATCGAGCTTGAGGCTCAGGAAGAGGCTGATGGCCACCACCAGCCCGATGATCAGGGACACCGTCTCGACGGCCACGATGCGGGCGTACTGGCCGAGGTTCGCCAGCTTTGACCGCACCATCTCGAGGGCCGTCACCTTGAGGCTGGCCAGGTCGGTGAAGGGCAGCTCGACGCCGACCTTCTGGGCGTATTCCACCGCCGCCGGGATGGTCTTCTCGGCGATCTGGGGCAGCACGACATAGGCATGCTTGAAGAAGCTGTAGAACCCCACCCCCAAGCCCCCGAGCAGCAGCAGGAACAGGGTGAGCCCGATCCATCGGCTGCGGTTGAGCGACAGCAGGTTGAGGGCGAAGTAGGCGAAGAGGGCCGTGATGAGCGGCGTGGCCAGATGCAGGACGCCCACCAGCACCAGCAGCACGGCCATGAACGCGTAGGAGATGCGGATCGGTTTGCCCATCGGCAGGGAGGCTAACCGAAGGCCCGTAAAAAGCGATCCCGACGAGAAGGGTTGAGGGACACAACGCGGTGACATCCCGCTTCTGCGGTACGGCGACGGGCTGCCTCAAAGGCGGCATCGCGGACGAGGGCGCGGGTGTCGTTCAGTTCCGTCGAACCGTCATGAGCCCCATTCGGCAAAACCCAGACGAGGTTCCCCTCGGGCTCAAACCCACCGTTCCAGGTAGGCGACGTCCAGCCAGCGGTCGAACTTGAAGCCCACCCGCTTGAAGAGCCCGACCTGCTCGAACCCGAATCGGGCATGGAGCCTCAGGCTCGCCGTGTTCTCGGCGTCGATCGCCGCCAGGATCGCCCGCAGGCCGATCTCCGCCGCGGCCGGGATCAACGGCTCCAGCAGGCGGGCCCCGAGCCCCTGCCCCCGGGATCCCTCCGCCACATAAACCGAATTCTCGGCCGTGAACCGGAAGCCCATCCGGTCGTGGTAGCGGTTCAAGGCGCTCCATCCGACGATCCGCCCGTCGGGAGCCTCCGCCACGAAGATGGCGTGGCCCGTGCGCTGATGGTCCTCGAACCAGGCCACGCGGTGCTCCAGCGGGCGCGGCTCGTAGTCGTAGGTCGCCGTGGTCTTGAGCACCGCATCGTTGTAGATGTCCAGGATGCCCGGGCAGTCGCCCCGGACGGCGCGTCGGATGTGGATTTCAGTCATGGTCTTGAATTCAAAGGTCAAAGGGGTCGGTCCTCACTATTGACACAAATCCACCCGCGGGGACGCCACGGGCGATGCGGGACGCACGGGGACACAGCCTGGAAGATCCACGCCACGACCTTCCTGGGTGGCAGGGCGTCTGCCGGAGGTCTCAATGGCCCCGGGGAGTCGATCGAGGCTCCTCACCGCTGCGAGAGCAGGTAGGCCAGCAGGTGGTGGAAGTCGCCGGCACTCAGCGTCTCGCCGAAGCTGTCGGGCATCAGGGACACCTCGCTCTCCTGGCGCTCGGTCACGGCGGATTTCCTCACCGTGAACTCCTTGCCGGCCGGATCGACCAGCACCAGCAGGTCGCCCTCCTCGCGGCGGAAGAGCCCGGCCAGTTCCTCGCCATCCCGGGTCGTCAGGCGGGTCTGCCGGAAGCCGTGGTCGACATTGCGGTTCGGGTCGAGGATGTCTTCGCACATGCGCTCGACACCCCGGTTGCCGATGCCGGTGAGCTGCGGGCCGACCAGGCCACCGGCGCCACCGACCTGGTGGCAGGCCCGGCAGTTCTGCTCGAACACGCGGGATCCGGCCACCGGATCGGCCTTGGCGGCATCGAAGCCGGAGCGCCGGGCGGCCAAGAGCTTCTCGCGCGCCTCGTCGGCCGGGGCCAGGCCCCGGGTCAGGCGGTCGAGCCGCTCGGACCACCGGTCAGGATCGGCCCGCTGCAGGCGGCCCCGGGCCCCGGCCTGTTGGAGGATCCGGGGCGAGGCCGCGCCCTGCTCCACCGCCTGCAGGAAGGTCTCGGCACCGTCGCGGGTGGCCGTCAGGGCGGTGGCCCATTGCGTCTGAACCCGATACGGCACGGTCCTGAAGGCCGCGGCGACCGCAGCCCGGCCGGCGACGGTGTTGGCCTCGGCGAGCATCACCCCGAGGCGCTCGCGCAGGGCGATCGGTTGCGCGGGCTCGGCGAGCAACCGCCGCTGGAGAACCTCGGCCCTCGGGGCATCCAACGCCATCAGGGCCTTGGCGGCGGCGGAGCGCAGTTCCGGATCACCGGGACGCTCCACGATCGAGGCCACCTCCGGCGCCCGTTCCCGAAGTCCCAGCCGGGCCGCCAGTTCGACGGCCGCCGTCAGCCGTGCGGCACCTCCGGACGGCGAGGTGGCGGGCAGGGCCGGAGCGCCCTCGAGGCCACCGAGCGCCAGCCAGGCATAGGCGTCCCCGGTGTCCGCATCGACGATCTCCAGCACCGCGCGCCGCCCGGCGTGCGCCCGGGTGTCCCAGGCCACCGGCACCAGCACATCGCTGCGCGGGGGACGCGCCTCGAAGAGCACCCCGCCCGAGGCCACATCGCGCAACCGGACGCGGTTGACCTGCTTGGCGGGCCGGTCCGGATACCCGTCGTGGCCGCAGAGCCAGAAGGCGATCCACCCACCGAGGTCGAACTCCGGCGAGCACAGGATGCCGGTCTTCTGTTCCCCGCGGGGCAGGCTCGAGAGCACCCGCATCGCCGTGCCGTCGGACCGGCGGCGCTCCTGGAAATCCCACGGGCTGTCCGTCGGCGTCTCGAGCGGCGTGTGGACCCAGGCCGTGCCGTTGCCGCCGGCCAGCAACCGTCCCGCCAGGTCACCGCCCCAGGCCCGCAGGGCCGGCGTCGGGGCAGCCCCGCGCTGTTGGAGTCCCTGGTCCAGCGAGCGGAACAGGGAAAACTGGAAGTCGGGCTGGTCGGCGAACCGGCGGCGGACGAACCCGGCCAACCGGTCCCATTCGGACTCCGGGGCATATCGGGCCGCATGCCGCAGGGCCTCGCCCAAGGTGGGGTTCGAGGACTCCCCAAGGGAGTCCAGTCGCGCGATGAGATACGCCGCCGCCCCCGGCGTGGGGATGGACGGCATGACCTCGGCGAAGGCCCGGTGGTCGGCCCCCGATCCCTCGGGCGTCGCGGCGGCCCGGGCGAGCACGGCCGGCACCTTCAACTGGTCCCGCAGCGACTTGCGCAGCACGTACTGCAGGTGGGTGTCGGCGGCCGGCACGCGACCCAGCGCGTCGAGGATCGGACGGAGGTTGTCCGCGTCCGGCCACTGGCCGAGGGCCTCGGCGGCGCATCGGGCCTCGAGGCCGTCGGTGGAGGCCACCTGCCGGCGCACCTGCGCCAGCGTGGCCGAGGCCACGGTCCTCCGGGCGGCCAGCGGGACGCCCTCGCCGGACAACGCACCGCGTTCGGCGACCACACGGAGGGCATGCACGCGCACCAGCGGATCGTTCGGGTCGGCGAGGTCGGCGAGGAAGTCGCGGTCGGTCAGCCCGGGCCCGAGGTCTTCGAGGCGATGTCGCAGCCACAGGGCGGAGACGCGGGTGGCCGAAGCCCGGTCGGATGGATCGGCGACCGCCGACGTGGCGACCCCACCCGATGCGGGCCGGACCCGACCCGCCGATGCGGCCTGACGGCGCGCCGACACCGAGGCCTTCCGGACGGCCGGCAAGGCACGGGCGCCGAACCGGTCCTGGATCTCGGACATCGCCAGCAACCGGCGGCTCAGGCTGGGCGAACCCAGTTCACCGACGAGCCCGTCGAGACCGGGGGGCAGCGCCGGCGGCCTCAGGCGGGGCTTGCCGTCCGGCCCCTTCGCCACCACGCGCCACAGACGCCCGCGTTCGCGGTCACGGCCGGGATGGGTCAGCGGCACCTCGTAGTGGCCGATGATGCGGTTGTAGAAGTCGGCGATGTAGAGCGCGCCGTCGGGACCGAGGGTGGCGTCCACCGGCCGGAACCACGGATCGCTGGTGGTGAGGAAATCCGGCTGCTCGGCGGCCTTGGGCGTGGAGCCCTCGAAGGTGATCCGGTCGCGGTTCAATCGGCTGGTCATCACGTTGCCGATGAAGAGCGTGTCCAAGTACTCGGCCGGCCAGAGGTCGTCGTTGACGTAGACCGCTCCGTCGATGGCCGTGCTGCCGTGGGCGTGCTCGAGCATCACCGGCGCGAAGCCGAGTCCGTCGTGGGGCTTGCCGAAGCTCGGATACCAGCCCCCGGCGAGCAGTTGGTAGAGCGGCGCGCTGTGGCAGTCGCTGGAGTACAGGTTGCCGCGCAGGTCCCAGGCCAGACCGAAGGGGTTCACCTGTCCATGCGTGTGGTGCTCGATGTGCGAGCCGTCCAACCGGATGCGGTAGGTGTTGCCGGAGTTCAGATCCACATGGCTGCCGTCGCGGGCCGTGACGTGCGAGTCGTTGTTGAAGCCGTGGGTCGCGTAGAGCCAGCCATCGAAACCCCGGCGGAAGGAGGCCTGGTTGCCATGGGTGTCGCGGGTGTGGTCGAAGGGCCCGTACAACGGAGTCCGTTTGTCGGCCGTGCCATCGCCGTCGGTGTCCTCCAGGAGCCAGATGTGCGGGATGCTCCACACGATCGCCTTCCAGTGCTTGTCGTCGGTGCGGAAGGGGTACACGCCGATGGGGATGTTCAGGCCACCGGCGAACTGGGTGACCTTGCGGGCCCGGCCATCCGGGCCGAAGTCCTCGAAGATCATCACCCGATCCCGACCCACCCGGTTGGTGGGCGCGGCCCAGGGGTACTCGATGCTGGTGGTGACCCAGAGCCGCCCCGTCGCGTCGAAGGCGAGGTTCATGGGCTTGTGGATGTCGGGCTCGTTGGCCACCAGCTGGATCTCGAACCCGGGAGGCAGGCGGAAGCTCCCGGCCTGCGCGGCCGGACTCACGGGCTCGGTCTTGCGCACGCCCAAGGCGAGGTCCGGATCGTCGGCACCGAGCGCCTGAATCGCCCCCGAACCCAGGGCGATGGCGGCGATCAGGGCAGGACAAGGGTTGTGACTCAGGGTCTTCATGACGGCATGCTCCGGACGGGTTTCTCAGGACAGCTTGGCCAAGGATAGCCCATCGGCGCAACCGGGGCGAATGGGCCCTGAAGTGCCCCACCCCCAAGCACCACGACCGCAGCTCCGGGCTTCAGTCCGAGACCACCGTCACCCTCGAGCGATCGCCATCATGGAGGCTGATCCGGCGATCGAAGGTCACCACCCGCCCATCGGACTGGCGTGCCACCTCGACGAGCCAAGCGTCGTTGACCTGCTGATGCCCCACGGCTCGTGCATAGATGGCGGCTCGGGTGGCGGGTGCGGAATCCCAGAAGGCATGGCGCGGATGGCGCACCCACCGGTCCAGCAACCCGGCCGCCTCAGGAGGCGAAACGGCCGAAGGCGTGTAGGCGGGATTGGAGGACAGCCGGACGAAACCCAGCTGGGTGAACGAACAGGTGGCCCATCCGTGACGGGCCTCGCGCGCGAACCACCGGTGCGCGAGGGCGTGGTGCTGGTGATTGGGCCATGCCAGGGCCAGCAGCACGTTGATGTCGAGCAGGGCCGGTTTCATGGCGCCTCGTCGGAGAGGAGGTCCCGCGCGCGGTTGCTGGGGATGATGGGGTCCCCGGAGGCCACCTGAAACACCGGCAAGCTGGAACGGGCCGGTGCGGTCTCGACGGAGGCCTTCAATCCCCGGCGCATCAGGAGCGAAACCACCTCGCCCAGGCGCTTGCCGGAGGCCTGCGCCATCGACTGGGCGGCTTCGTAGACGTCGTTTTCCAGGGTCAGGGTCGTTCTCATGGACACTTGAGGCTTGATACGCTGATGCATCTGTGTTGTGATGTCAATCAAGGGGGCGGATGATGGTCAATCTCCCAGCGCGGTTCATCGGGACGCCGGTGGTTCCGTCCAGCGACCACCTGCCTTCTTTTTATTTCGGGGAGGTTTTCCTAGCCTCGGCTCGATGGCCGCCGAAGCGACACTGACCCCGATGATGGCGCAATACCGCCGGATCCGGGGCGAACTCCCGAAGGACGCCCTGCTGCTCTTCCGGCTGGGGGACTTCTACGAGATGTTCTTCGAGGACGCCGTCGATGCGTCCCAACTGCTCCAACTGACCCTCACGCAGCGTAACGGCATGCCCATGTGCGGCCTGCCCTACCACGCCGCCACCAACTACATCGGCCGGCTGCTCAAGGCCGGGCGCAAGGTGGCCATCTGCGACCAGACCGAGGAGGCCCGACCCGGCAAGCTGGTGCAGCGCGAGGTGACCTCGATCCTGTCGCCCGGAACCCACTTCGACGACCGCCTGCTCCTGGCCGAGCGCAACAACTTCCTCGCCTCGGTCACCCTTGCAGGGGACACCTGCGGCCTGGCCTGCGTGGACCTCACCACCGGCGACTTCCGGCTCACCGAGTTGCAGGGTTCCCGCGCCCTCCTGGCCGAACTGGAGCGCCTGCGCCCGGCCGAGCTGATCCTGCCCGCCGCCTGCAAGGCGCTCTCGGGCCTGCTGGCCGATTCCCCCATCCGGCTCTCACCCCACGACGACTGGGTCTTCCAGCCCGAGACGGCCGTCTTCACGCTGCGCGAGCATTTCCAGGTGGCCTCGCTCGACGGCTTCGGCCTGCGCGGCCGTTCCGCCGCCATCGGGGCCGCCGGGGCGGTGCTGCACTACCTCGGCACCCACCTGCGGCGGAACGTGTCGCACCTGACCCGGCTGGGGTTCTACGAGGTGGCCGACTACCTCATCCTGGACGCCATCTCGCTGCGCAACCTGGAGATCCTGGAACCGCTCCACGCCGACGCCCCGAGGAACACCACGCTGTTCGGGGCCCTGCACCTCACCGTCACGCCCATGGGGGCGCGCCGCCTGCGCGACTGGCTCACGCAGCCGCTGGCCGCCCTGGATCCGATCCGGCGGCGCCAGGACGCCGTGCAGGCCTGGCTCGACCGCCCGACCACCCTGGCCGCCTTCCGGGCCCGGGTGACCGAGGTACGCGACCTCGAGCGCACGCTGAGCCGACTGAGCCTGGGCAGCGGCAACGCCCGCGACCTGCTGGCGCTGCGGCTGGCGCTCGAGCAGTTGCCCCAGGTCCAGGCCGCCGTCGCCGAGGCGGCCGGCCCGGCGCCCGCCCCCCCGCAGGGCCGTCTGTTGCCGGAGGCTGCCATCGACGGGTCCGGCTCGCCCTCGGAGCTGCAGGCCCTCGGCCGCCGCCTGGAGTCCCTGCCCGACCTCGTGGAGCTCCTGTCGCGGGCGGTGGCCGACGAGCCGCCGCTGGCGGTGCGCGAGGGCGGCATGATCCGCGACGGCTTCAGCGCCGAGCTGGACGAGCTCCGGGCCGCGTCGCGGGGCGGCAAGGACTGGCTGGCCAAGCTTCAGCAGGACGAGATCGCCCGGACGGGCATCCCGTCGCTCAAGGTTGGGTTCAACTCGGTCTTCGGCTACTACATCGAGGTCACCAAGGCCCACCTGGCGAAGGTGCCCGGCGACTACGTGCGCAAGCAGACCATCGCCAACGGCGAACGCTTCATCACACAGGACCTCAAGGCCATGGAGTCGAGGATCCTCGGCTCCGAGGAGCGGGCCACGAAATTGGAGTACGACCTGTTCCTGCGCCTGCGCGAACAGGTGCTCGACCACCTCAAGTCCATCCAGGAGACGGCCTCGGCGCTGGGGCAGCTGGACGTGCTCGCGGCCTTCGCCGAGTCGGCCCGGGTGCGCGGATGGGTGCGACCGGAAATCGGGGACGAGGGCCGGATCGACATCCGCGACGGACGCCATCCGGTGCTGGAACTGCGCCTGACCGACCAGCGCTTCGTGCCCAACGACACCGCCCTCGACCTGGAACACGAGCAGATCGCGCTCATCACCGGGCCCAACATGGCCGGCAAGAGCACCTACATCCGGCAGGTGGCCCTGTTGGCCGTGCTGGCGCACACCGGCTCCTGCGTGCCGGCGACCTCGGCGCGGATCGATCTCTGCGACCGCGTCTTCACCCGCATCGGCGCCAGCGACGACCTCGCCCGCGGCCAGAGCACCTTCATGGTCGAGATGAGCGAGACGGCCAACATCCTCAACAACGCCACCCGGCGCAGCCTGGTGATCCTCGACGAGATCGGCCGGGGGACCAGCACCTTCGACGGCTTGAGCCTCGCCTGGAGCATCGTCGAGCACCTGCACCACCAGGTCGGGGCCAAGACGCTCTTCGCCACCCACTACCACGAGCTGACGGAGCTGGCCGCCCCCCGGAACGACACTTCGGCCGAGGGCACGGCCCCCGGACAGGCCCCGGCCCCGCCGGCATCGGCGGGCCGACTGGCGCGGGTGCGCAACCACAACGTGGCCGTTCGCGAGTGGAACGACCGGATCCTCTTCCTGCACAAGATCCAGCCGGGGCCGGCCGACAAGAGCTACGGCATCCAGGTCGCCCGTCTGGCCGGTGTGCCGCAGCCGGTCATCGACCGCGCCAAGGGCATCCTGCGGGTGCTGGAGGAGGCCGAGTTGAACCTGCAGCGCGTGGTCGAGCCCGATGGCGGCACCACCGCGACGGACTCGGGCGACCGCACGGTGTCCGCGGGCCGCGGACCGGGCCGTCGGACCCGCCGCCTCGAACGCGAGGCCCTGCAGGAGCTGCTGCCACCGCCCCCGCAGCTCGACCTCTTCTCCTGAGCGGGGGGAGGGCTTCGCCGGAACGGGCTGCCCCTCCCGGCGCACCCTGCGCCTCAGAACTTGAACTGGACGCCGGCGACCGCGCCGAACACCGACCCGAGCTGCACGCTGGCCCCGCGGCCCTGGGCCGAGAAATTCAGGTCGCTGTTGCTCTGGATGTCGCCGCCGCCAAACACGGACCACCGGGGCGTGATCGCGAAGTCCACCAGCGCCCGGGCGTAGAACCCCTGCCGCCAGTCCTCGCGCGTCGCCCGGACCGCCAGGCTCTCGGTGGCCGTCGCGAACTCGGCCGGATTGCCCGCGAACGTGGTCGACTCGGTGAACTGCAGATCGGCCTGGGCGTACACCGTGCAGTAGCCGGCCCCGAACCCGAGGGTCAGCCGATCGGTGAGCGGCAGCTCGACCCACGGGCCGAACTTCACCGTGTGCAGGTCGCTGGAGATGGCGGCGTCGAGCGCGTTCACCCCGGCGGCCTGGACCGACGAGCTACGCAGAGGCGCGAAATCGATGACCGGGGCGGCCGGGCCGCCCGGGACCGGGCCGAAGACGCCGCCCTGGTAACCCGGCGAGGGGGGCACGATGCCCCCGAGCGAGTACACCGAGCGGTTGCGGGTGGCGGTGCCCGACACCCGGCCGGACGCCGAGACATCGAAGGTGGTGAAGCCGTAGCCCGCCTCCAGTCCCCAATGACCGGTGCGCTTGCCGAAGGAACGGAAGCTGTAGAGCTCGTACATCGCCCACAACTCGCCGCCGAAGGCGGTGCTGCCGCCGCTGCCGTCCAGGCTGCCCACGCGGGGCACCTGGTCGAAGCGGGTCAGCGTCAGTTCGCCGCCCGCGACCTGGTCGGCGCGCTGGTATCCCCAGTTCCAGGTCACGGCCCCGGGGTTGGCGGCCACCACGCCGGCGTTGGTCGAGGCGGAGGTGTTGGACCCCAGGAGCACGTAGCCGTCGGCGAACTGGCCCGCCGCGCCCGAAAGCGGCGTCCGGGCGTCGGTGAAGGACGCCTTGAGGTTGAACTGCACGCGGCCCGCCACGCGGAAGCGGATGCCCAGGGGCTCGGGCGCCTCCTCGTCCTGAGCCCGGGCGGACAGGGCGGCGGCGCTGGCGGCAAGAAGCATCACGGAGGAGCGGCGGATCAGGGAACTCATGGGACGAAGGGGTCGGGGCGGGGTCGGGGATGGGGAATCTTTGCGTGGCTCGGAAGACGTCGGGTTGATCGGGATGGGGCCTCTGGATGGCTAGCGGAACTCCAGCACGCGGTAGAAGCGGTTGGTCGGAACGCTCTCGGTGCGGGGCAACCCGTGGTCGAGCCACTGGACCTTGCGACCGTTGCCCCGGAGCGCCGGGCGCGCCGTGCGGATCACCGAATTGGTGGCGTCCTGCGCGCTGAAGTCGCTCAGCACGTCCGAGTACCGGACGTAGTAGCTGAAGTTGGTGAGGGTCGGGAACTCGAGCAGCACCCCGCCGGTCAGCACCGGCTTGTAGGTCACCGGCACGAGGCTGCGTCGGCCGGCCGGCACCTGGATGGTGCTGTCGAGGGCGAACTCGCTGACGTAGCCCGGGGTGCCGACGCTGCCCGGCAGGCCATCCGAGACGTAGTACTCGAGGGTCAGCGGACGGACCGCCCGGGGGCCCATGGGCCCGAGGAAGACCGACGGATTCGGCGGGTTGCCGATCGGGCCGACCGAACTGGCCAGCGAAACGGGCACCCCCCGGGTGTCGTTGGTGAGGCCGGTCACGATGAGCAGCACGTCAGCCAGCGCCTCGTACCGCAGGTTGACCACCTGGGCGGACTGCTCGAAGTAGCCGGTCTGGCGGTTGAGCCTCAGCGGTCCCTGGGGGATCACCTGCGGGCTCATCAGGAGGTTGAGCGGGAACGAGACGAGATCGGAAAGATTGGTGCCGATGACCCGGTCGCTGGCGCTGGGCAATGACGGGAGCGGCCGTGCGGCGCCGGCGTTGGTCGAGGTCGAATCCTCCACCGCCGACCATTGGGCCGCAGCGAGGGTCTGCGCCGCGTCGCGCTCGACTCCCGTGGTGAGCACCAACTGGCCGATCTGCCGGTTCTCCGGGAAGAAGGCCGAGGCGTCCGGCGGCAATGTGTAGACGAAGGAGAACTTCCCGGGCTTCCGGTCCGTCCGCACCGTGGTGTTGGTTGGAGAATCGGCCGCGGGCTCGAAGGCGATGTCCCGCACCACGCCGGGATCGAAGGTCCAGGTGGCTCCCACGCCGCGATCAGGCCCGAGCGACGTGAAGACCAGCGGGAAGGTGTACTGTCGGACGGGCTCGGTGCCGGCGAACTCGCGGATGGCCACCGTGCCCAGGCGCAGGCGCGATGGAACCCCCAGCACGATCGACACCGTGGCCGGTGCGCTCACCACGGTGTTCGTGCCCGCGGTGACGGCCACGCGGAATGGTCCGCTGTACCCCGTGGCCACATTGGTCATCACCAGCCGGGACAGCGTGGCGTTGGTGGTGTTGTAGGCCCCGCCGGTGATGGGCGTCTGGTTGGTGCCGGCCAGCCACTGGTAGCTCAAGACCGACGACGAGTCCCCACCAGACTTTGAGGCCCAAACCGACAAGGTGACGGTATCGCCGGCATAGGCGCCCTGGCTGACGGGCTGGAGAACGATGACCGGTTGGGCCGAGGCGGCGGGCCCCGGCGCGGGCTGGGCCCAAAGTCCGAGGGCGGCCGCACCACCCAGGAGGCCCACCAGCAATCCGCGCGGAGAGGGAGTCGACATGATCGGGTTCGCCTCGGGCTGCTCGACCTGTCCGGGAGCCTCGGGCGCGACGTTTCTGCGGGTCCCCCGGAAGGGCATCAAGCCCAATCTGCTGGAAAACGGACCGGGCGGCCGGATGGACCGTCGACCCGCCGGGCCCTCATCCTGGCCGGAGGCGGGACGGATTGCGCAAGGGGTGGCAATCCTTGCGGCCGTGGACATGCACGGCGGTCCACTCGGCCAGGCGTCGGCCGAGCAGGCGGCACACGCCCTCGGCGTCCTCGCCCCGGGGCTCCTTCACGACCACCGCGCCGTAGTGCGGGGTGTGCAGGCGCGTGGCGTAGTCGGTGACACCGAAGACCAGGAACCCGAAGTTCATCAGGATGGTCAGCAGGCTTTGGCAGGCCAACTCCATGCCGCCGCCCCAGCCGCCGGCGGTGCTGAAGGCGCAGCCGATCTTGCCGTCGACCTGCATCCAATGGGGCCCCATGACCTCGTCCCAGAAACGCTTCATCCGCCACGACAGGATGCCCATGTTGGTGGGGCTCCCCAGGGCCAGCCCGTCGCACCACAGCACATCGTCGGCCGTCGCCTCGGCCACGGAACGCACCCGCACCTCGGTGTCGGGCACCGATCGGGCCCCCTCGGCCACCAGCTCGGCCATCTTGGCGGTGTTGCCGGACAACGAATCAAAGAGCACCAGCACGCGGTTCATGGCCGTGGATTCCAAACCCGATGGCCCGAGAAGGGAATCGGTTTCTGGGACGCCCGAGCGGTGAGTGGCAAACGGCAACTCCAAGCCGCCCGGGCCGACCGCGTCGGCACATGGTTGGAGGTCGGACTCCGGACTCCAGCTTCCCAAAGGCCTAGAAACGGCGGACCCGGAAGAAGCGGGTGGATCCCGGGGTCTGCAGCCGCACCTCCTCGGTCCGCGAGACCGTGGCGGCAGGCCAGGATGCGACCTCGGACCAGCCGCCCTCCCCTAGCAGGTCGCAGGCCTCGAGCCGGTGGGCGGACCCCGCCGCCGCCTCGAACCGCAGGACGACGCCCGTGCCATCGCGCTCGGCGACCAGGCGAGGCCCCTCGCCGGACGGATCGGGTTCGGCCCGTCCCGGGGATCCTCCGGGGCGTGCGCTGCGCGTCCACGTGGCCGCCAGTCCCGGATCGCCCGGGGAGGCTGGCCTGGCCAGCACCAGCGAGTGGCCTCCCCCGTCGGCCAGCGGCTGCCAAGTCGCCTCGTAGCGGAAGTCGAACACCGGCTCCTCCAGCGGGCCGAACAGGGCCAGGCGCTCGCCATCATTGGCCAACTGGGCCGGGCCGTACTCGGCGACCAGGTTCGTGACCGACAGGTTGGCCACCGAGAACCGGGCCAGGTTGCGGACCAGCACGCCGTACCCACCTGCCGGCAGCGTGGGGGCGTTGGTGCGCGACCAGTCGAAATCGATGCCACCCCGCAGGCGCATGCCGGCCAGCGACACCGGCCGGTCGCCCCGGTTCCACAACTCCACGAACTCCAGGTCGTCGGCATCGCCCGGGGCCCCGCCGTCGTCCGGATGGAAGTGGATCTCGCTCACAACCACCGGGATGGGATCGACCACGTAGGTCGCCGCGACGGGCCCCGACCAGTTGGACTTGAGCGGCGGGTTGGAAGCCCCGGTCAGCGCCGAGTGCAAGGGGTTGACCGCACGGGCCATGAGCCTCGTGTTGGCGGCGAGGCGGATGGGATTGCCGTCGTGTCGGATCGCCGCGGGGTTGGTCCGGCCTCCCGGCAGGCGCGGATCGGACCCGTCGAGGGTGTAGTAGACCGACAGGGTCAGGCCCGGCGGCGCCACCAGGCCCGCCTCGAAGCCCGCCGGCACCCGGCCGGCCGGCGAGGTCAGCCGCGGCGGCGCGACGAACTGCCGGTCCATGAAGTCGGTGCGGTTCGAGAGCCACGACTTCATGAGGTTGACCTCGGCCTGATAGCTTCCACCCCGGGGCGTCACCCCCCAACGGTTCTGCTCCCGCGGTTGCGCCGATCGGACGCTGCGGGCCAGCTCGTCGGTCAGGCGCCAGAGGTTGGTGGTGGCGAACTGGTTCGTGCGCAGCTGCTGGTAGCGGTCGATGTACTCCTGGAAGAACTCCGGGTCCCGGAACAGGCGATCCCACCACGGGTAGTTGAAGAAGTCGGTGCCCCGGTCACCGACCTGCGAACGCCAGACCCTGGGATTGGCATCGCGTCCGTCGGTCGAGCCGAGGGCACGGTCGAAGTCCCAGAGGGGCCCGAAGTGGATCTTGCCCTCGCGCTTCTTGTGGAAGAAGGCGCTCAGCCGCAGGGCGTCCACGTTGAAGGCCAGCACGTTCATCAGGTGGTGATCCACCCACGATCCGGTGTCGATGAAGGCCCGGAACCCGGTCACCGGGTTGGTGAAGCGGGCATTGTCGTAGAGGGCGTTGCCGAAGGCGTTGAGGTGGTTGCGGAGGTAGTTCAGCTGCGGCGCCCGGGCCGGTAGGCGGAGCTGGTCCTCCCTCGGGTCGACCAGCGCCACCGTCCGGTTGGCGGCCGCGATGCCCGAATCACCCGGATCCAGCCGGTCGATCTTCATCAGGTAGCCGCCCGACAGGGTGGGCAGCGTGAGGTTTTCCGGCTCCAGGGTGCCGGCGTCGACCCGGTCCTTGCCCACCTCCACCCGGTCCATCAGCACGTAGATGCCCGCATAGCTGGTCGACTCGACCGCCCCCGCGCCCGAGCCCACGTAATACACCTCGACGAAGCGGGTGTCCGGCGAGTAGCGCCCGATGTCCCGGCTGAGGCGGTGCATGAAGGGATTGTGGATGAGCACCGGCTCGAAGCCGTTGGGCGCGTACATCACCCAGTCGCCGTCGGCGGCCATGCCCAGCGGCGACAGCGGACGGTCGTTGTCGAACTCGTCGCGGAACTCCACCCGGTAGCTCGCCTTGGCCATGCCCTCGGTGCTCGAGCCCCGGACCGAGATGCCCGCGCGGGTCGCCAGCGACGGGGCGGACGTGAGCCGGGTGACCCCGTTGGTGTCGGGCTCGAAGAGCTGGATGTGGGCGAAGGCCCGGGCGTTGGCCGGCGGCCGCGGCTGGCCGAAGCCGTGGATGAGCATCACCGGCAGGTCCGACCGGAAGTTCGCCACCGTGGCCGAGAGCGGCACGAAGGTCTCGCCCCGCAGCTCGCCCGGCAGCAGGCCCGGGGCGAAGGCCCGAGCGCGCACCCGGACCGCCTGGGCGGTGAAGCGCAAGGGCGCGGCATAGACCGGGGAGGTGTCGGTGGGCGCGGACCCGTCGACCGTGTAGCGGATGAGCGTGCCGGCCGGCACGGGGGCGTTGGTGGAGGCGCCGAGCTGCAGCTCGAGGGTGCCCGTGTAGGTGCCGCTGGAGACCGAGAACGCCACGTCGGGGGCGAAGCCGTCACCGCGCACGCCATTGGGCGCACCGGGGGTGGGCACCACGAAGTAACCGTTGCGGTTGGGCGCCCCCTCGGCGTGCCCGTAGGAGACATCCGCCCGCTGCGGCGGGTAGGCGGGCGCGTACTCGTCCTGCACGGCACCGTCGGCGTTGAGCAGGGCCAGGCGTTCGCCCGCGGCGCCGAGCCGGAACGAGGTGTGCAGCCGCGCCGTGTCGTTGGTACGGTTCTTGCCGGAGGCGAAGATCCGCAGCCGGCCATTCGGCGCGAGCAACAGCGACGGGAAGACCCATCGATCCGTCCCGGCCACCAGCGACCACCCCTGCAGCGACGCCAGCGACGTGCCGCTGTTGAAAACCTCGATCCAGTCGGAGTGGTCGCCATCTTCGTCGCGCAGGCCCCGCTGGTTGAGCGCCAAGAACTCGCTGATGAGCACCCCCCGGGCGGCGACGCCCTCCTCGACCGTCACCGACCAGGCGGCGCCGGCGAACGGCAGGGCGGCCGAGGACAGGTCGGTGATGCCGTGCCCGGCCACGAACTGGAAGCCCACCGTGCCCGGGGCGACCCTCGGGAAACCGAAGAGGTACTGGTCGGGAGCCAGGGCCGTCACCGTCTGCGCCGGGACGCCGTTCACGCGCAGGTCCGAGGCATCCACCCCGCGCACCGGCTCATCGAAGAGCACCTCCACGGCGGCGAACGGCGACACGATGGTCCCCTCGGCCGGCACGATGCGGGCGATGCGCGGGGGCTGCTGGTCCAGGTCGGCCTCGAGTTCGGCGTCGAGCACCAGGTCGCTGCTCGTGAGGTTCACGTTGAAGGCCTGGATGGCCAGCACGTTGGTGCCGGTGCGCAGCACCTCGCGCGGGAGGGCCACCGGATGGTCGATGAAGTCGACGGGCTCGGCCGCGTTCACCGAGGCCAGCGAGCCGAGGGTGATCTCCCCTTCCGGCGCGCCGGAGCGTGACACCTCGCGGCCGTTGACCCAGGCGATGAACCCGTCGTCCACCTTGACCC
>Ga0194130_10004683_pt1 | contig 17172 bp, 14 predicted proteins | sample TA2KigsurfametaG_FD_160084 | JGI IMG/M metagenome (GOLD analysis project Ga0194130, IMG submission 160084) | Freshwater microbial communities from Lake Tanganyika, Tanzania - TA2015050 Kigoma 12 surface | ecosystem: Environmental > Aquatic > Freshwater > Lake | place: Tanzania: Lake Tanganyika... | reverse complement strand
ATCCGCGGCAGCAACAGCGCGATCCCCGGGAAGAGCACCACGAGCGCCAGGCGCGTCACGTCGGCGGCCACGAAGGGCGCGATCCACCTGAACAGCAGCGGCGCCGGGATCGACAGGGTCGACTGGACGACGAACAGGTTCATGCCCACCGGCGGGCTTATCAGGCCGAGCTCGACCACCATCACGATCACGATCCCGAACCAGACCGGGTCGAACCCGAGCGACGTCACGACCGGGAAGAAGATCGGGATCGTCAGCAGGATCATCGAGAGCTCCTCGAAGAACGTGCCGAGCAGGACGTAGAGCGCGCAGATCACCGCGATCACGAGGCCGGGAGAGACGCCCAGGCCGGTGACGAATTGCTGCAGCGCCGCGGGGAACCGGATGAAGCCCATCAGGTTCGAGAACACCAGCGCCCCGATCAGGATCAGGAACAGCGACGCGGTCAGGCGCGCGGTCTCGGCGGCGCAGTCGAGGAAGTCCCTCCAGCCCATCGTCCCGCGCAGCGCCGAGAAGACGAAGGCGCCGAAGGCGCCGATGCCGGAGGCCTCGGTCGCCGTGAAGGCGCCGAAATAGAGGCCGCCCATGATGAGGGCGAAGAGCGCCACGACCGGCCCGACCCTGCCGAGCAGGCGCAGCCTTTCGCCCCATGGGATGCGCTCCCCGGCCGGCCCGGCATCGGGCATGCGCCAGACGATGAGCCGGATCGTGATCGCGTAGAGCGCCACCGCGAGAAGGCCTGGCAGCACCCCGGCCATGAAGAGCCGCGCGATGTCCGTGCTGGTCATGATGCCGTAGATGACCATGATCACGGAGGGCGGGATGAGGATGCCCAGCGTCCCTCCCGCGCAGATCGAGGCGCTCGCCAGCCCGCGGTGGTAGCCGTAGCGCAGCATCGACGGGTAGGAGACCTTGGCGAAGGTCGCCGCCGTCGCGATGGCCGAGCCGCACACCGCCGCGAAGCCGCCGCAGGCGAGCACCGTCGCCATGGCGAGGCCGCCGCGGCGGTGGCCGACGAAGCTGTTGCAGGCGGCGTAGAGGTCCGCCGCGATCCCCGACCGGGCGATGAAGCTGCCCATCAGGATGAACATCGGCACGACCGAGAGCTCGTAGCTCATCGTGTTCGACACCGAGAGCTGCGCGAGCATGCCGAGCGCCGGCATGGCGCCGATGACGAGCGCGAGGCCGCCCACGCCCACGATCATCATGGCGAAGCCGACCGGGACGCCCGTGAAGAGCAGCCCGACGAGCGCGCCGAAGGCGCAGAAGGCGGTCTCCCAGGGGCTCACGCGCGCCTCCCGGCGATCGCGTTGCGCAGCGCGACGACGCTCGCGCAGAGGAAGACGATCGCGGCCGAGGCCATCAGCAGCGACATGGCCGCGGCGACCAGGCCGCGGGGGATGCCGAGCTGCATCGTGGTCTCGCCGACCGCAAGCAGCTGCTGCGCGCGCGCCCAGATACGCCAGGCAAGGATCGCCGAGACGAAGGCGCAGACGAGGTCGCCGACCGCCGCCTGCCAGCAGCGCATGCGCCAGGACAGCGCGGTGTCGAAGAGGTCGATCGCGATGTGCTCGCGCCGCGCCGTCGCGAGCGGCATGCCTGCGAAGATGACGAGGCCCATCAGGATCTCCGTTACCTCGAAGGCGCCACCGATCGGCTTGCCAAGGAAGTAGCGTCCGGCGACGTCGATCGCCGTCACCACCATCATCGCAAGGATCATGGCGGCGCCGACGATCTCCAGCACCCGCCCCGGCCGCCCGAGGGCGACCGGGGGGACCTTGTCCTGTGCCACGCCCCCTGCCTCAGGGCACGTTGACGGGCTTGGCCGCGCGGTACTGGTGCGCCATCGCGCGCGCGTAGGCGATGATCTCGTCGCCCGGCAGGTTGCGCTTGCGCGCCTCGGCGAGCCACTCCTCCTCGAGGATCTTGAGCGACTCGCGGGCCTTGGCGACGTCGGCGTCGGCGAGCTGCACGAACTGCACGCCGTTCCTGTCGAGCGCGGCGCGGCCGACGCTGTCGCCGTTCGTCCAGGCCCAGCCGGCGAGCAGCGCCACCGCCGTGCCCGAATGCTTCTCGAAGGCGCGCTTCTGCTCGGCGCCCAGCGAAGCCCACTTCGCCTCGTTGATCGCCAGCCAGAACGTGTCGGTGTAGAGGCCGCCGGGGATGCGCGTCGCGCCCTTGATCACGGGCGTGATGCGGAAGAAGTCGATCGACTCCGTCGGGAAGGTGATGCCGTCCGCGACGCCCGAGGCCATTGCCTGCTGCGCCTCGGTGGGTGGCAACTGGACCGGCACCGCGCCGAGCGCCTGCATGATCCGCCCGGTCACGTTGCCGCCGACGCGGATCTTCTTGCCCCTGAGGTCGTCGAGGCTCGTGAACGGCGCGGCGCGCATGAAGATGAAGGGCTCGGAATGGACCCAGAGGCCCAGGACCCTGGCCCCGCGATGCTCGTTGTAGCGCGCGCCGTAGCGCTCGTAGGTCGTCCACGCGGCCGCGGCGCCCGCCCAGGGGTCCGGCGCCATGAAGGGAAGGTCCATGACCTGGGTCATCGTGAAGCGGCCGGGGTTGTGGCCCGACACGCCGTAGCCGATGTCGACCACGCCATTGACGACGAAGTCGAAGTACTCGGGCGGCCTGCCGATCGCGGAGGGCATGATCTCCAGCTTCAGCGTGCCGTTGGACTCGCGCTCGACCGCGCGCGCCCAGGGCTCGATGATCCCCTTGGGGATGAGGTGGTGGCCGGGCAGCCAGTTGCCGATGCGCAGCGTGGTCGGCGTCTGGGCAGCGGCGACGCCGGCCCAGGCGAGCGCGGCGCCGGCGATGGCGAGGCGCAGGAAGGTCTTCATCTCGTCGTCTCCTCGTGCTGTGGGGGTGTCTTCAGGGGTCCTGCGGCTATGGAAGCCGGAGAACCTCGCCGGGTTCAAGCCTCGGGCGGGTCCTCGAAGGGCCATTCGACGGCACCGGAATGGGTGACCGCGCCGAGATGCGCGGGCCCGACGCCCGCGGCGTATTTCTCGAGCAGGCCCGCGAGGCGCTCGCGCGGGCGATGGCGCCAGGCCGCGCGGCGCGCCGCCAGCTCCGCGTCGTCGACCCGCATGTCGATGGTGCCGGCGCCGGCATCGATCCGCACGACGTCGCCGTCGCGCAGCAGCGCGATCGGCCCGCCCGCGGCGGCCTCCGGGCCGCCATAGCCGATGCACATCCCGCGCGTCGCGCCGGAGAAGCGGCCATCGGTCAGCAGCGCGACCTTCTCTCCCATGCCCTGGCCGTAGATCAGCGCCGTCAGGCCGAGCATCTCGCGCATGCCGGGCCCGCCCTTCGGGCCCTCGTTGCGCACGACGAGGACGGATCCGGCCTCGTAGCCACGCGCGCGCACGACCGCGACCGCCTGCTCCTCGTCCTCGAACACGCGCGCCGGCCCCTCGAAGATGAGGCTCTTCAGCCCCGCGACCTTCAGGAGTGCGCCGTCCGGGCAGAGATTGCCCCGGAGCACCACCACGCCGCCCGTGGGCGAGATCGGCGCGCCGGCCTTGCGCACGACCTCGCCATCCGGCGCCGCGGCGCCGCGCGCGATCTCGCCGATGCTCCGCCCGTCGATGGTCGGGCAGTCCTCGTGCAGGGCGCCGGCCTCGAGCAGCGCCCGCAGGACGACCGCGACGCCGCCGATCGCATGGACGTCGCGCGCCACGAAGCGCCCGCCGGGCTTGAGGTCCGCGAGCAGCGGCGTGCGCCGGAACACCTCGGCGACGTCGTCCAGCGTGAAGCGGATCCCCGCCTCGTGCGCGATCGCGGGGATGTGAAGGCCGGCATTGGTCGAGCCGCCGGTCGCGGCGACGACCGCGCAGGCATTCTCGAGGCTGCGGCGCGTGACGAGGTCGCGCGGCATCGGCCCGCCATCGCGCAGCAGGCGCATGACGGCGCGGCCAGCGGCGCGCGCCAGCGCCGGGCGCTGCGCGTCGACGGCGGGCAGCATGGCCGAGCCCGAGGGCGCGATGCCGATGGCCTCGGACACCATGGCCATCGTGTTCGCCGTGAACTGTCCTGCGCAGGAGCCGATCGTGGGCAGGCAGGCGCGCTCGAGCTCGTCGAGCTCCTCGCGGGTCATCCTGCCGGTCATCACCGCGCCGACGCCCTCGTAGGAATCGAGCGCGGTCACGTCCCTGCCCCGCCAGCGCCCCGGCAGCGCGCTGCCGCCATAGACGAAGACCGACGGCGCGTTGCAGCGGACCATCGCCATCATCACGCCGGGCAGGGTCTTATCGCAGCCGGCGAAGCCGACCAGCGCGTCATAGGCATGGCCGCGCATCACGGCCTCGATCGAGTCCGCGATGAGCTCGCGGCTCACCAGGCTGAAGCGCATGCCGAGATGGTTCATCGACACGCCGTCGGAGACGGAGATCGTCGTGAACTCGCGCGGCGTGCCGCCGCCCTCCCGCACCCCGGACTTCGCCTCCGCGGCCTGCGGCCCGAGCGTCAGCGAGCAGGGCGTGGTCTCGCCATGGGTGGAGACGACGCCCACCATCGGCCGCGCGATGTCGTCGTCGCCGAGCCCCATCGCGCGCAGGAAGGCACGATGGGGCGTGCGGTCGATGCCCTCGATCGCGACGCGCGAGCGGAGCCTGCGCGCGGTCACATCGCCTCGCGCAGCAGGGCCTCGACGCCTTCCACCGTCAGCGGGCGCGGGTTGGTCGCGGCGGTGTGGTCCTTGAGCGCGTGGGGCACGACCTGCGCGAACATCGCCTCGGTGACGCCCATCGCGCGCAGGCCGCCCGGGATGCCGATGCGCGCGTTGAGCGCCGCGACATGGCGGTCGAGCTCGGTGCCCGCGGGCAGCCCCATGGTCTGGCGCAGTCGGTCGTATTTCCAGCCGATCCCGTTGACCCCGGCGTTGAAGCGCAGCACCGCCGGCATCACGACGGCGTTGAGCGTGCCGTGGTGCATGTTGAGCGGCTGGATCGCGCCGAGCGGGTGCGAGAGCGCGTGGACCGCGCCGAGCCCCTTCTGGAAGGCCATCGCGCCCTCCATCGAGGCCATCATCATGTTCCAGCGCGCCTCGCGGTCGCTGCCGTCCTGCACGGCGCGCTCGAGATGCCCGGCGCAGCGCATCGCGCCGTCCAGCGCGATCGCCTCCGCCGGCGAGTTGCTGGCGGGCGCGAGGAAGGTCTCGACGCAATGCGCGAGCGCGTCCATGCCGGTCGCGGCGGTGAGCCCGGGCGGCAGGCCCAGCGTGAGCTCGGGGTCGCAGAGCGCGAGACGCGGGATCAGGTGCGGGCTGATCAGCGCGAGCTTGCGCCCGTCCTCGAGGATCACGACCGCGCCGCGCCCGACCTCGCTGCCCGTGCCGGAGGTGGTCGGCACCGCGATCACGGGCGCGACCTTCGGCGTGATGCGCGCGACGCCACCCTCGATCGCCATGTACTGCGCCAGCGCGCCCGGATGCGTGGCGAGCAGCGCGACGGCCTTGGCGAGGTCCATCGAAGAGCCGCCGCCGACGGCGACCAGGCCGTCGCAGCCATGCGCGCGGTAGAGCTCGAGCGCCAGCTTGGTCGCGGCCTCGGTCGGGTTGGACGGCGTGCCGTCGAACACCGCGAGGGGCTTCGGCGACATGGCATCGGCGACGCGCTGGGCGATGCCCGCGGCGGCCACGCCCTTGTCGGTCACGAGCAGCGGGCGGGAGATCCCCGCGAGCTTCGTCTCGTCCGGCAGCAGCCTGACCGCGCCGAAGTCGAACTGGATGCGGGTGAGGTAGGTGATGAGCGCCATGGGGTCCTCCGTGGCGCAGGAACTTAGCGAGAAGCAGCGGCGCGCGTGACCGTTTTCGCGTCGCCGCGCCCGGGATCCCGGTTCCCGGCCGCCTCAGGCCCCAGCGGCTATGCAGGCCTCGAAGCCTTCGGCGAGGGCCGTGCGGTCGATGCGCCGGCCGATGAAGACCAGCTTGGAGCGCCGCTTCGCGCCGGTGCGCCACGGGCCGATGAAGTCGCCTTCGGCGAGCATGTGCACCGCCTGGAAGGCGAAGCGGCGCTGCTCGCCCTCGAAGTCGAGGATGCCCTTGGTGCGCAGGATGTCCTGGCCGCGCTGCGCGAGGAGCTGGTGGATCCAGGTCCGGAAGCGCTCCTGGGACAGCGGGCGGTCCAGCTCGAAGGAGACGCTGGACACGTCACTGTCATGGACATGGTCGTCCTCGCCGGCCAGGAAACCGGGCTCGAACTCGAGGATCCGATTGAGGTCGAAGCCGCCGCGGCCGAGGACGTCGCCGACCGGCAGCGTCGCGCGATGCGTGCGATGCAGCCGGGCCTGGGGATTGATGGCGCGGATCCGACGCTCCACCTCGGCGAGTTCCGCCTCGGTGACAAGGTCGATCTTGTTGACGAGAACGACGTCGGCGAAGGCGATCTGCTCCTCCGGCTCCGCGCTGTCGGCGAGGCGCGCGGGCAGGTTGCGCGCGTCGACGACGGTCACGATCGCGTCCAGCCGTGTCCGGCTTCGCACCTCGTCGTCGACGAAGAAGGTCTGCGCGACCGGGGCCGGATCGGCAAGGCCGGTGGTCTCGATCAGGATGCCGTCGAGTTCCTTGCGCTTGAGCAGTCCGCCGATGATGCGGATGAGGTCGCCCCTCACCGTGCAGCAGATGCAGCCGTTGTTCATCTCGAAGACTTCCTCGTCCGCGTCCACGACGAGGTCGTTGTCGACGCCGAGTTCGCCGAACTCGTTGATGACCACCGCATACTTCCTGCCGTGGTCCTCGGTGAGGATCCGGTTGAGGAGGGTCGTCTTCCCCGCGCCGAGATAGCCGGTCAGGACCGTGACGGGGATCCGCTCTTCGTTGCCTCGCATCGTGTTCGCCCTCCTCGGCAGTTCGTGCACGGGGCGGGCGTCATGCGCTTCGCCTTGCTCGTGATGTAATACAATAGCTTTTCCGGATCTGGCAACTCGGCTTGCCAGCCGGGCTGGCCGGCTAGCCCGCCGACCCGGACTCGGTCGCGTTGCAGGAAGGACAGGTACCGACCAGCTCGATCACGCTTTCGCAGTCCGCGAAGCCGGAGCGGTCCGTCACCACGCCGAGCACGGCCGACAGCGCCGCATCGTCGAGCTCGCGCACCACGTGGCATCGACGGCAGACGGCGAAGGCTGGGCGATGCCTCGATGCATGCGCACCCGCCCCCGAACCATCGTGGTTGCAAGCCGAAAATGCGTTGATGCTCTCGATCCGATGGACGAGGCCAGCCTGCTGGAGGGAATCAAGGGCACGATAGATGGTCTGCGGACCACGCAGGCCGGCACCGCCAAGCCGAGCGAGCAGTTCGTAGGCGGTGAGCGCGGTTCCAGAAGACGCGCGCAGCGCATCGAGCACCAGGGACTGGTTCCTCGATAGGCTATTGCCGGATCTCATGCCGTCCCGTCCTCGCAAGTTCCGCAGCCCTTTAGCGGCCGACGGCGGCATGAAACAAGATGCTTGCCTTTATAGTGATGTTATCACATTCATATTGCCATGAACGCCCGTCGACTGGCCAACGCCATCCGGAAGCAGCCGCCAAGGGCCGGCCATGGCGCCGTGGAGGACGATGTCCCCGGGGTCCTGCATGCCGCGCTCTCGCCGGGCGAGCCTCTCGCGATCTGGAGGCGATCGCTCCCTGCCGGGATCCGGAGCGAACTCGCGCCGCTCGCGGGTTCCGCTCCCTTCGCGGCCACGGCCGAGGGAACCCCGCGCGATGCCACGGCGAGCGTCATCGGTGAACTGTTCCCCGATGCGCCGCGCGCGCTGGCCCGCGACATCCTCGACCTTGCCACGATGTTCGCCGACCTCGCCGGGACCGGAGGCTCGGTCCGCGTGCGCCTGGAGGCGATCACCGGTCCTGCCTGCCAGCGCTGGCACGCGGATGCCGTGCGCCTGCGCATGCTCTGCACCTATCTCGGCGAAGGAACCGAGTGGCTGCCTCTGCCGCGCGGCGCCTTCCCGGCAGGCGCCCTCGATCCTGCGGCCCTGCCCTGCGCGGCTTCGAGACTGCCTGCCGGCGCCGTCGCCGTGATGAAGGGCGAGGGCTTCGGCGCGGGCGCCGGATGCGTGCATCGCTCGCCGCCGACGGCAAGGCCGGGCGCGCCCCGCCTGCTGCTTTGCGTGGACGAACCTGGACGCCTGCCGGCGTGCTCGCGGAGCCCTCGCGCGACCTGACCCCGCATGAATCCCGCATGGAGAGACACATGAAGTCCTGCTCGACCGTTTCGCGCCGCGCGACCCTCCGGGCCGCCGGCACCGCCACCGCCGCCTACGCGATCGGCACGCCCGCGCTCGCCGCCGAGGGCCGCGTGCTGCGCGTCGCCTCCCCCTGGGAGTGGACGTCGAACGAACCCTCGGACACCGGGTACCTGATGTCACGGCTGCAGGTCGCCGAGACCCTGGTCCTCGTTGAACCCGATGGCCGCCTGGTCGGCGGCGTGGCCGAGTCGTGGACGATCGACGAGGACAAGCTCACGTGGCGCTTCCGCATCCGGCCCGGAATGTCCTTCCACGACGGGACGCCCGTGACGGCGCATGCTGCCGCCAGCTGCCTGCGGCGTGCCATGGAGGGCGAGAGCATGCAGCAGATACCGCTCGAATCCCTCGACGCGCGCGGCGACGTGGTCGTCATCCGGACGAGGACGCCATTCAGCCACCTGCCTGCGGTGCTGGTGGACTATGCGTCGGTCATCCTCGCGCCTTCCTCCTGGGGCGCGAATGGAAAGGTGTCGCGCGTCGTCGCCACGGGCCCGTTCCGGATCGCCGGCCAGGAGGGCAAGACGATCCTCGAGCTCGCGCGCTTCGACCGCTACTGGGGCGCGGCGCCGCAGGTTGAACGCGTGCGCTACACGGCGATCGCGAGCGGCGACACCCGCACCAACGTCGCCGTGGCGGGCGACCAGGACGTGATCTTCACGACGGTGCCGGCCGCCACGCAGCGCATCGATGCCGCCGGCCAGATGAAGGTGGAGAGCATGACCATCCCGAGGGTGCGCGTGCTCGCCTTCAACTCGGGCATCCCGCAATTCTCGGACGTGCGCGTCCGCAGGGCCATATCCATGGCACTCGACCGGCGCGGCATAGCCGCCGGCATCCTGCGCCACCCTGGCTCCGCCGCCACCCAGCTGCTACCGGCCGCCGTCCCGGACTGGCACGACGCGTCGCTGCAGCCCTACGCACACAACGTCGCGGGCGCCAATGCGCTGCTCGACGCGGCAGGGTGGGAGCGTGGCGCGGACGGAATCCGCTGGAGGCAGGGCACGCGCCTCGCCGCGACCATGCTCACCATCGCCAATCGGCCCGAGCTCACCGTCATGGGCACGGCGATGCAGGCGCAGCTCCGGGCGATCGGCATGGAACTCGCCGTGGAGCCGGGCCCGTCCTCGGCGGTGCCCGCAGCGATACAGGCGGGCCGCATGCAGATGACGATGTTCGCGCGCACCTACGTCAACGTGCCGGAGGTCATCGCCTCGATCGTCCCGGACTTCACGCGCGAGAGATCCACCTGGGGAAGCCTCGGCTGGGATGGGCGGGACAGGATGAAGGTGCTCACGGACGACTATGTCGAGAGCTTCGATCCGGTGCGAAAGGCCTCGCTCCGCAAGGACATTCTGCGCCTCATCCACGAGGAGATGCCCGTCACGGCGGTCTCGTGGTTCGAGCATACCGTCGCCGTCCACCGGCGCGTGCGCGGCCTCGCGATCGATCCGTTCGAGATGCGCTACATGCTTCACGGCGTGACGCTCGCCTGACCGGACCGCCCTGGCGTCGCACCAGATGCTCCGGGCGCTCGCGCACCGGCTCGGGCAGGCCGTCGCCACGGCCATCGCCCTCGCCACGCTATGCTTTGCCGCGATCCATGCCCTGCCCGGCAACCTCGCCCTGCAGGTCGCTGCGGCGCGCTTCGGCGACGAGCGCGTCACTCAGGAAGCCGCGGATCGCGTCCGCCGGCAGGAGGGCCTCGACGCCCCCCTCGCCTTGCAATACGGACGCTGGATGGCCGGCATCGCACGAGGCGAGCTTGGACGCTCGCTGGTCTCGGGAAGGCCGGTGGCCGAGGAACTCGCGCACCATGCCCGGTTCACGATCCAGCTCGGCGCCGCGGGCTGGCTCCTATCCTACGTCCTCGCGCTCCCGCTCGGGCTGGTTGCCGGGTTCCGGCCGGGCGGCTGGCTCGACCGGGCGGCGGGCGGCCTCGCCGTCGCGCTCGCATCGCTGCCGTCCTTTCTCGTCGGCATCGGCCTGGTCACCGTGTTCGCGCTCGGGCTGCGCATCCTGCCACCGGCCGGCTTCAGGACGGGCGCGCACATGGTGCTGCCCGCGCTAACGCTCGCCTTGTCGCTGGCGGCATTCTCGATCCCGGTGGTGCGCGATGCGGTCGTGGAGGCCCGGGCGGCCTTCTTCCTGACCTACGCGCGGATGAAGGGGCTAGGCGCAGCAGCCGCCTTCCTCCATCACGGCGCGCGCAACGCGGCGATACCCGTCGTCACCTTCGCCGCACTCCAGTTCACCCTCGTCATCGATGGCTTCGTCGTGATCGAGACGCTGTTCAACTATCCCGGGCTCGGCGACCTGCTCGTCAAGTCGCTGGTCGCCCGGGACGTGCCGGTGATCATGGGTGCCGGACTGCTGGTCGGCCTCGCCTTCGCCTTGGTGAACCTCGCCGCGGACCTGCTTTGCCTCTGGCTCGATCCGCGTCGTCGTCGCGAGGCCGAGCCATGAGGATCGCCCCGCCTCGACGCGCGGCGGGTCTCGCCGCGGCGATCGCGGCGCTTGCGTGCCTCGGCCCCCTCGCCGCGCCCATGAACCCGCTGGAGCAGGATCTCATGCGTGTCATGGAACCACCGGGCGCACGACACTGGCTCGGCACCGACCATGTCGGCCGCGACGTGCTCTCGCGCGTCCTCGCCGGAGCGCCCTACTCGCTCGGCCTCGCGCTGCTGAGCGTCGGCATGTCGGCGTCCACGGGGACGCTGCTCGGGCTGGTCGCCGCCAATTCCGGCGCAGCCGGGCGCGCCGTCGTGATGCGCCTCGCGGACCTCGTCCTGGCCTTCCCCGGCCTGCTGCTCGCCCTCCTGCTTTCCGGCCTGTTCGGCGGCGGGGTCCTGCCGATGCTGGCGGGCCTGCACCTCGCGATGTGGCCGCAATACGCCCGCATGGCGGACGCGACCGCGACGTCCACGCTGCGCGAGGGCCATGTCGAGGCGGCCCGTCTCGCCGGCTTCCCCGAGTGGATCATCCTGCTGCGACACGTGCTGCCGCGCGTGCTGCGGACGCTCGCACCACTGGCGATCCTCGGGACGGGCCAAGCGATCATGTCGATCGCGGCGCTCGGCTTCCTAGGGCTGGGACTGCGGCCGCCGACCCCCGAATGGGGCGCGATGATAAGCGATCTCCTGCCCTTCCTCGCCGAAGGCGTCGTGCAGGTCGCGGCCCCCTGCGCGGCGATCTTCGCCACGGTCCTCGCGCTCTCGCTCGCGGGCCGTTCGCTTGCGGGATCGTCCATGCCGCCGCGCGTGCGATGACCGACGCTCTCGCGGTCGAGGGATTGCGCATCCGGGACGCAGGCGGGAACGCCCTCGTCGACGACATCTCCTTCGCGATCCGGCGCGGCGGCGCCCTCACGCTCATCGGCGAGACCGGAAGCGGCAAGAGCCTTGTGGCGCTCGCGATGCTGGGCCTCCTGCCCTCCGGGATGAAGGCGACCGGAACGATAACCCTCGCAGGGGAAAGGCCCCTCGACGCCGCCGACGGGCGCGGCCTGAAAGCCCTGTGGCGCCGGCACCTCATGCTGGTGCCGCAGGAACCCGCGGCGGCACTCGACCCGATCATGCGCGTGCGCCGGCAGCTGGCGCTTGCCGGGCTCCTGGGCGCGAAGATCGACGTCGCGATGCGGGCCGTCGACCTCGAGGAAGAGGATGGGGGGAAGTTCGGCTTCGAGCTCTCCGGCGGCATGGCCCAGCGCGTGCTCGTCGCGACGGCGCTCGGGACCGGGGCACCGGTCGTGGTCGCCGACGAGCCAACCAAGTGCCTAGACCCTGAGCGCGTCGGCCAGGTCATCGGGCTGCTCCGCCGGCTCCTCCTCGACGGACGTTCGCTCTTCGTGATCACCCACGACCGCCGCCTCGCGCAGTCCCTGCCCGGGCAGCTCGCGATCCTCCATGGCGGACGCATCGTCGAGCATGGTCGCGCCGAAGACGTCATCGCTGCGCCGCGCAGCGCGTTCGGCCGTGCCTGGATGGCATCCGACCCCGCGGCCTGGCCCTCCTGCGCGCGGAGCTGCGACAGGTCGCGCCTCGCGCTCTCGGCCCACGGGCTCTCCTTCGCGTGGCCAGGCAGGCCACCGCTGTTCAGGGAGCTCGACCTGCACCTGCCGCGCGGCGGGATCCTCGGGATCGATGGCCCGAGCGGCTGCGGTAAGACGACGCTCGGCGACGTGCTGCTTGGACTCCGGCGGCCATCGGCAGGGAGCGTGGAGTGGGCCGGCGAGGACATCGTCGGCCGTCCGGATGCCATCCGCCCGATGCGCAGGCGCTACCAGAAGCTCCACCAGGAACCGGCGGCAGCGTTCATCCCCGGGGTGCCGCTGCGTCGTCAGTTCGAGGCGCTGCGCCTTGTCGTGCCCGGGTTCGACGCCTTGCGAGCGCTTCCGGAACTCCTCGACCGGCTGAAGCTTCGCCACGCGCTCGTCGACCGCCGACCTGAGGAACTTTCCGGCGGAGAAGCCCAGCGCATGTCCCTCGCCCGGGTCCTGGCCCTCGATCCACGCGTGATCATTGCCGACGAGCCGACCTCTCGCCTCGATCCCGTCGTCCAGCGCGAGACCATGGCCCTGCTGCGCGAACAGGTGGAGGCGCGGGGCATCTCGGTCGTGCTGGTGAGCCACGATGCGTCTCTGCTCCGCGCGATCGCGGACGAGACGATCAGCCTCGCCCGCGCGCCTGGCGTGCCCGCCTAGGCCTTGCGGCCACCATTCCCCGGCCGAGCCGCGGCGCGTCCGCCAGGACCAGGGGAAGTGGCACGCGCCAGCCCCCTGCCCTTCACGATCGCGCCGTCGCCGAAGCGCGCGCGCACGGCATCCATGGCACGCTCAAGCTTCTCGTCGGGCTTCGGGCCTGGCGCGACGAGGTCGAAGAGGTCGGGCGCGCGCGTCGCCTCGGCCGCGTCGACGAGTTCGCCCGCGCCGATCCCGACAAGCCGGTAGCGCTGGCCGCGCGCCTCCGGCGCCAGCAGCGCGCGGCCGGTGGCGTAGAGCTCCTCGGCGAGCTGGGTCGGGCGCGGCGGGGCGCGGCGGCGCGTCAGCAGCCGGAACCGGTCGGTCTTGAGCTTGAGCACGACGGTCGCCGCCGCCTGGCCCGCGGCCTTGAGGCGCCGCGACAGCTTCTCGCAGAGCGGCCAGAGCTCGGCCTCAAGCGCGGCAAGGTCCGCGATGTCGCGGTCGAAGGTCGTCTCGCAGGAGATCCCGCGCGCGTCGCGCTCCGGCTCCACCATGCGCGCATCGCGCCCGAAGGCGAGGTCCGCGAGGCGCTGGCCCCAGGCGCCGTAGCGCGCGCGCAGCCCAGCGTCGCCGAGCGCCTGCAGCTGCGCGACCTGCTCGATGCCGTCCGCGGCGAGCCGCGCGGTCGCCTTCGGGCCGACGCCCGGCAGCGCGCGCGCCGGCTTGCCGGCGAGGAAGGCCGCGGTCTCCGCGCGCCCCACGACGCCGAAGCCCCGCGGCTTGTCGAGCTCCGAGGCGAGCTTGGCGAGCAGCTTATTGTGGCTGAGGCCGATCGAGACGGTGATGCCGATCTCGCTCTCGATGCGCCGCGCGAGTCGCGCGAGCACGAGCGCCGGCGGCTCGCCGTGCAGGCGTTCCGTGCCGGAGAGGTCGAGATAGGCCTCGTCGAGCGACACCGGCTCGACGACCGGCGTCGCGTCCATGAACACGTCGCGCACCTGGCGGCTGACCACGCCGTACTTCGCCATGTCGGGCCGGATGACCGTCGCCTGCGGGCAGAGCGCGAGCGCCTTGAACATCGGCATCGCCGAGCGCACGCCCGAGCGCCGCGCGATATAGCAGGCCGTGGTGACGACGCCGCGCGCGCCGCCGCCGACGATCAGCGGCTTGTCCGCGAGCGAGGGATCGTCGCGCTTCTCCACCGAGGCGTAGAAGGCATCGCAATCGACATGCGCGAGCGACAGGTCCTCGAGCTCGGGATGGCGCAGCACGCGCGCCGATCCGCAGGTCGCGCAGCCCCGCGCCGCGCCAGCGGCGTCGCGCGCGAAGCAGTCGCGGCAGAACCCCGGCGCCGTCGCTCCCGGGGGCGGCAGGACGCTACTCCGCGGCCTTCGACGACATGCCGCGCTCGGCAAGCCTGCGCTCGAGGCGCGCGATCAGCCCGTCGAGCTCCTTGTGGTCGTCGGCGTCCATCATCGCGCCGGGCGCGCGGACATGCGCCGAGGCGATGACGCCGCGGCGGCGCAGGATCTCCTTGCGGATGGCGAGGCCGATGCCCGGCTGCTGCTCGTGGCGCACCACCGGCAGGTAGATGTCGTAGAGGTCCTCGGCGCCCTCGGCGTCGCCCGCGAAGAACCTGCGGCAGACCTCGACGAGCATCTCCGCATAGGCGAATCCCGTGTTGGCGCCATCGGCGCCGCGGCGCAGTTCCTGCGGCAGGTAGAGCGCCGTGTTGCCGACGAGGATAGAGACACGGCGCTTGCGGTCGCCGGAGGCCTCGGCCGCGCGCACCTTGGTGAGCTTGCGATGGCCCGGGATGTCCTCGTGCTTGAGGACCTTGATGCTGTCATGCGCCTTGAGCAGGCGGTTCACGCAGCTGATCGACATGTTGACGCCGGTGAGCGCGGGATAGTCCTGCAGCACGATGGGCACGTCGGCGCCGAGCGACTTCACGACCGCGGCGTAGTAGGCCTCGACCGCCTCGTCGGTCTTGAGGCCGGCATTCGGCGCGACCATCACGCCAGCCGCGCCCATCTGCATCACCTTCTCGGTGAGCGACTTCATGACCGTCATGCCCGGCGCGCTGACGCCGACGACGACGGGGATGCGGCCGGCGACGCGGCGCAGGACACGCTCGGCGAACTGCGCCGATTCCTCCGGCGAGAGCTTCGGCGCCTCGCCCATCACGCCGAGGATCGTCATGCCGTCGCATCCGACGCGCAGGTAGTAGTCGGTCATGCGGTCGGTCGAGTCGAGGTCGAGCGCGCCGTTGTCCGCGAAGGGCGTGGCCGCGATGATGTAGACGCCCTTGGCGCCTTCGTCGAGGAGACGGGTCATGACCTGGATCCTTGAATTGACTGGGCCTTCGGTCTCTTATCTACCGCCCCCCCGCGCCGGCAGGCCAGCGGTTTCGGGCGCGTTCCGGGGAGTGCATCAATGGCAGAATTTGACCTCGTGATCCGCGGCGGCAGGGTCGCCACGGCGAGCGAGACCTTCGACGCCGACATCGGCGTGCGCGGCGGCAGGATCGCCGCGCTCGGCTCTGGCCTCGGCCGGGGCGCGCGCGAGATCGACGCAGCCGGCCGCTGGGTCCTGCCCGGCGGGATCGACAGCCACTGCCACATCGCGCAGCTCTCCTCGAGCGGCGTCATGACGGCGGACGACTTCGCCACCGGCTCCACCTCCGCCGCGTGCGGCGGCACGACGACGATCATCCCCTTCGCCGCGCAGCATCGCGGCAACTCGCTGCGCCAGGTCGTGCAGGAATACCACGCGCGCGCCGACGGCCGGTCGCTGATCGACTACGCGTTCCACCTGATCGTCTCCGACCCGACCGAGCAGGTTCTCGGCCAGGAGCTGCCCGCGCTCATCCGCGACGGCTACACCTCGTTCAAGATCTACACGACCTACGACGCGCTCAAGCTGAGCGACCGCCAGGTCCTCGATGTCATGGCGCTCGCCCGGCGCGAGGGCGCGATGATGATGGTCCACGCGGAGAACCACGACATCATCGCCTGGCTCTCGGAGAAGCTGGTGCAGGCCGGTCGCAGCCAGCCGTCGTCACACGCCATCGCGCACCACCCGATCGCCGAGAGCGAAGCCACCAACCGCGTCATCGCGCTCGCCGAACTGCTCGACGTGCCGGTGCTCTTCGTCCACGTCTCCGCCAAGGAAGCGATCGACCAGATCCGCGCCGCGCAGGCGCGCGGCCTTAAGATCTACGGCGAGACCTGCCCGCAATACCTTTTCCTCACGGCGGACATGATGGACGCGCCCGGCGACGAGGGCGCGAAATGCATGTGCTCGCCGCCGCCCCGCGACAAGGCGAACCAGGAATTCGTCTGGCAGGGCCTGCGCGGCGGCGTGTTCGAGGTCTTCTCCTCCGACCACGCGCCCTATCGCTTCGAGGGGCCGGACGGGAAGAAGGCGGGCATGGCCGCTGGCGGGTTCAAGAAGGTGCCCAACGGCATCCCCGGCCTCGAGATCCGCCTCGCCACGCTGTTCTCCGCGGGCGTCCTCAACGACATCATCTCGATCAACCAGTTCGTCGCGCTGACCGCGACGAACCACGCGAAGATGTACGGCCTCTACCCGCGCAAGGGCACGATAGCGGTCGGCGCCGACGCCGACATCTGCATCTGGGACGGCACGACCGAGCGCACGATCACGCAGTCGGAGCTCCACGACGCCATGGACTACACGCCCTACGAGGGCATGAAGGTCCGCGGCTGGCCGGTCGTCGTGCTGTCGCGCGGCGAGGTCGTGTCGCAGGACGGCAAGCCCGTCGGCCGCCTCGGCCGCGGCGAGTTCCTGCGCTGCGAGAAGCCCGATCCGGCGCGCCCTCGCGGCCGCTGGCCCTTCAACGTCGAAGTCCAGACAATCCTCGGTTAGGCTCCATGTCCACGAAGAAGATCCCGCCGCGAGTCGTCACCATCGGCGCCGCGCAACTCGGACCGATCGCGCGCGCCGAAAGCCGCGAGTCCTGCGTCGACCGCATGCTCGCGCTGCTGCGCCAGGCCCATGCCAAGGGCTGCAAGCTGGTCGTCTTCCCAGAGCTCGCGCTCACGAGCTTCTTCCCGCGTTGGCTGATCGAGGACGAGCGCGAGCTCGATTCCTTCTACGAGACGGCGATGCCGAACCCGGACGTGCAGCCGCTCTTCGACGCGGCGCGCGAATGGGGCATCGGCTTCTACCTCGGCTACGCGGAGCTTGCGGTCGAGGACGGGCGCAAGCGCCGCTA
>Ga0194130_10004676_pt1 | contig 17195 bp, 16 predicted proteins | sample TA2KigsurfametaG_FD_160084 | JGI IMG/M metagenome (GOLD analysis project Ga0194130, IMG submission 160084) | Freshwater microbial communities from Lake Tanganyika, Tanzania - TA2015050 Kigoma 12 surface | ecosystem: Environmental > Aquatic > Freshwater > Lake | place: Tanzania: Lake Tanganyika... | reverse complement strand
GGACCGGTCCCGCCGCCGTCGCCACGGTGACGCTCCGCAGGTGGTCACGGAGCCGCATCGGGATGAACATCGTCTCCCACGCCGTCATCCGCGTATCGGCCATCGGGCCCAACGCGAGCTCGATCCCCGCTTGCGCGAAGGGATCGGGGGCGCTCAGTCGTCGCGACTCCGATCGATAGGTGAGATCGGTCTGGAGCGCGGTGAATTGCGGTCGGAGGATCCCGCCGAGGGCGTCGTCGAGCGCATCCCGCGCCCGCGTGGAGCAGTTGTCACGGAAGTAGTCGTATCGGTACTCGCGGTTCTCTGGCAGCGCATTCCGGGCGACCGCCAGCGCGAGCGCCTCCGCCTGTGTCGGGGTGAGGGCGAGGATCTGCTCCTCGGTGGCCCGATCCTGCGACTGGTAGACCGCGATCAATGGCTGCGAGGGGAAGGCCGCGACCCAGTAGCGCGTCTCGCCACTGAGGAAGCGGCGCAGGAAGCCGGGATCGTCGAAGGAGAACATCCCCCAGTTGTACGCCAGATCGCTCCCCGTGACGGTGTCGCGCACTCGGATGGCGTTGTGCCCGTAGCGCTCGAAGATCGCATCGCCCGGCCCGAAGGTCAGGACGGAGATGATGAATCGACTGGACACCGAGGGCGAGACCGATGATGACCCCGCCGGGGACGCCAACGTGGGCATCGCGATCGGCTGCGCCTGCGCCAGCTCGGTCACCAGGGGGAGGAACACGCCGGCCAGGGCACGGCGCAGCCGGCGCGCGCTCACGGACGGAATTCCTTCCCCTCGTCGGCGGCGCGATAGATGAGCTCCACCAACTTGTGCACGCGCACCTGATCGACCGGCGGCTCGTACTTCACCTCGCCGCGCACCACGGCGGCGAAATGCGCCAACTCCGACTTGTATGACTGGATGAAGGCGGTATCGCGCGTGTGCGCCCCCGTCGGGGAGACATCCACCACGCGCCCTCGCACCTCCTTCACCACCCGCAGCGGAGCGAGGCGCGCCGAGCCCCGGTCCCCGAGCAACTCGAACCACCACCGCTCCTCGGTCCCCACATAAGCAGCGTGCACGTCGATCGTGACGGTGAATCCCCCCTTGCACTCGATGAAGACGGTGGCCGCCTCCTCGACGGCGTTCGCACCACGCGGACGACCCACCGCGACGCTCACGCGCTCGATGCGTGGGAAGTCGGTCAACCATCCCGCCATATCGAGCAACGGGACGCCGAGCTCGAGGAAGGCCCCACCCCCCGCCTCGTCACGACGGTTCCGCCAGGGGGCGAGCACGGCGCGATACCGATAGGCTCCCGCACGAACCGCGCGCACCTTGCCGAGATCCCCGCGCCGGATCACCGCGTCCAGCCCCTGGGCATCGGCCCGATACCGATGGTTGTTCGCGACCATCACCACGCGATCGGCCTTCTTCGCCGCCGCGAGGATCTTCTCAACCCCTCTGGACGAGAGCGCGAGCGGCCGTTCGCAGAGCACATGCCGCCCCGCACGCAGCGCGGAGAGGACATGCACCTCATGGAGATGATTCGGCGTGCAGACGATCACCGCGTCGAGGCCGGGGAGCTCAAGGAGTTCATCGATGTCCGAACAGAAGTCGGGCACACCGAAGCGCTGCGCAAGGGTCCGCGCCTTCGCGAGATCCCCATCACAGAGGGCGGCGAGTTGTATCCCACGCATCGTGGCGAGGACCGGGAGATGCGCCGTCTGCGCGATGACGCCGAGACCGAGGACGCCGACGCGGAGGGGCGAGCGGACACTGGCGGTGGGAGCGGATGGCATCGGACGGGACTCCTACGAGGTGATGAGGCCAGAGGGCAGACGCGCGACGGTGGCGCCGGGATAGTAGGCCGAGAGGATGGCGCGGTGGTCCTGACCGGCGCGCGCACGCCCGATCGCCCCCCACTGACACATCCCGACCCCATGTCCCGACCCGCGCCCCTCGAGCACCGCGCGGATGAGACGGCCATCCTCCTGCTCCACCGCGAGCGAAAAATAGGCGCTGGGCAACAGGTCGCCACCCGATGACCGAAGGACGCTGCGCGCGGCGTTCCCAGGGACGGTGAATGTCCCTGCCGATGCGCGCAGCTCGAGGCGCCCCACGCGCCCACTGGTCCCGGTGCTCACCACCTTGATCCCGTGGACGCGACCTGGACCCCCGCGAGGGACCGATGTGACACTGGCGAGATAGCGCTGGACGACCTGGTCCAACTCCGCCGCCATGTACCGACGGGTCCACCGGTAGGTCGGAGACCCGTCGCAATAGTCACGGTCGCTTCCAGGCCTGCGGTCACTCACTCCTCGGAGATGACGTGCCCCCGCCACACCCCAGACCTCGGTCGCTGCCGCCGTCCGCCCCCCGCAGGTCGAGAAGAACGGGGCGTCGGCCACCTCCCCACCCACCAGCAATACGAGGCCGCGCGTGCGCTCGATCGCCTCATCCGACGAGCGGCGCTCCGCCGCGATGCCCCCGTAGACCTGGTCGGCCACGGTCGGGAGAAGATCGAACCATCGGCGTCGAGACGTCCCACGTCGGTCAGCGATGAGCCGACGCACGGTGTAAGTGCGCGCCGCGATCGCCTGCGCCTCCACGGCATCGCGCTCCCCAGCCGGCCGGTCCCCGATCTCCAGCGGCACCACCCCGCGGAGGTAATCATCAAGGGGAAGCACATTCACCACGAGGACGCCGGAATCCGTCGCGATATGCCGCAGCACTCCGCGATACGCGCGCCCACCTGACCGCACCGTCCCCACGCGGTCGGTCCGCAACGTGACCGGCCCCGCGTGCCAGGCACTCGCCAACCCGTCGGCGCGCACCGCCCGCACGACCGTCCCCCGCCACTCGATGGACCACCGGTCCCGTGGATTGGCGCGAACGATGACCCCACCATCCTCGTCCAGCAGACGCCACGCCCCACTCGCGCTGAGCGGAGCGACCCCGGCGTGCACCCTGAGGGCGACACGGACCAGAGGCCCATCCCCGAGTGAGGGCGACGGTGGGGCCTCATCGAGCGGGAAGGCCACATCGGGGGCTGGTGTCATGGCGGTGTCCCGGGCCTGCGATGGGCTCGGCCCATCCGTGGCCGACCGGATCGTGGTGGCCGGGCTCGTGGCCGGCACCAGCGGACGACGCCCGCAGGCGCCGACCATGAAAGCCAGGGCGATCAGGGTGCCTGAACCGACGCGCCAGCGCCAGCCGACGCGCGTGAGACTCACCGACCGAAGCTCCCGATCGTCGGCGCGACGGGGAGCGCGCGACCGCGCGCCGACGCCACACGTGCTACGACGGGCATGTCGAGCGGGCGAATGAAGTCCGCCGTGAAATCGTAGTCGTCCTGCACCGCCGTCACGCGCGTCTCGATCAGGCTTCCCGGCGTGGCCACGGTGCGCACCCAGGTCACGCCATCGATGTCATCCGCCTGCCACGGTAGACGCCCGCGCGCGAGCCCATCGGCACCAGCCGCGGCCTCGATCAACGCCGGGGCCATGGCCCCGACGCGCGACTCATACCGCTCCGCCGTGATGTGCCGCTGTAGTTCCTGCACCGCCTCGAGTCGCTCCCGCTTCACGCTCTCCGGCACATCGTCGTCGAGCGCGGCGGCACGCGTCCCCTCCTGCGGCGAGTAGGTGAAGACCCCTACGCGCTCGAACTCGATCTCGCGGAGGAAATCGAGGAGCTGTGCCACGTCGTCCTCCGTCTCCCCCGGGAAGCCGACGATGCAGGTCGTACGGATCGCCACCCCGGGCACCGCCTCACGGAAGCGCGCGACCTTCTCGCGGATCGTCCGCTGCCGCTCTGGCCGCCGCATCCGCTCGAGCACCGCGTCGGAGGCATGCTGGATCGGCATATCGAGATAGGGCACGATGCGGGGCTGCGCCGCGATCACCTCGAGCAGGCGCGGCGTGATCCCCGCGGAGTAGAGGTACATGTTGCGGAACCAGGGGATCGAGGTCTCGCGGACCAGGGCCTCGAGCAACTCGGGGAGTCGGACCCCATCGCGCAGATCCCGACCATAGAGCGCAAGGTCCTGCGCCACGAGGTTCACCTCGCGCGCTCCCTGCAACTCGAGGAGCTGCGCCTCGCGCACGATCTCATCGAGCGCGAAGGAGCGATGCCTTCCCCGCATGAGCGGGATGGCACAGAAGGCGCAGCCGTGATCGCACCCCTCGCTCACCTTGAGGTAGCGCACGAAGGGGGTATCCCCTGCATACACGCGCTGCCCTGGATGCACCGTCACCGGATCGCCGATGAGTCCACGCGCATGGAGCAGCGGGACGAGCTGCTCCGTCTCCGACGCGCCGAGGAAGAGATCCACCTCGGGGAGCGCCTCGACGAGCTCGTCCTTGTGACGCTCCACCATGCACCCGACGGCGACGACGGCGGTCCCGCTCCCCTCCCCCTTCAATCGCCCGGCCGCGACGATCGCATCGATCGACTCGCGCTTCGCCGCATCGATGAACCCGCAGGTGTTCACGATGATCACCTCGGCGTCCTCCGCCTCGGCGACCTGCACCCCGCCATGATCGATCAGCTGCGCGCGATAGCGCTCCGAGTCGACGGTGTTCTTGTCACAGCCCAGCGTGACGACCTGGAATCTCACCGATAGTTCCCGAACTGCAGCTGGACCCCGAAGTCCTCACCGCGCAGGAAGCCCATCACCGCTTGGAGCTCATCGCGGCTCGGCGAGACGACGCGCACGGTGTCGCCCTGGATGGAGGCTTGTACCTTCTTGAACTTCTGCGCCTTGATGGCGGCGACGACCTTCTTGCAGGTCTCTCCATCCAGAGACTGCTTCAGGGTGAGGACGCGACGCCAGGTATCGCCCCCCGCCTGCGTGGGTTCGCCGGCGTCGAGGTTCTTCACCGGGACGCCGCGCTTGATGAGCTTCCCCTGCAGGATGTCCCACATGGCGCGAAGGCGCATATCCGTGTCGGTGGCGAGGGTGATCGTCCCCTCCCCGCGCGCGAAGTCGACCGTCGCGACCTTCGCGTCCTTGAAGTCGTACCGCTGGGCGATCTCCTTGGCCGACTGATTGACGGCGTTGTCGACCTCCTGGAGATCGACGGCGGTCGTGACATCGAACGAGGCGTCTTTGGACATCCTCGAAAGTTAGTCGCCCAGGTAGCTCTCCAGCGACCGGGCGCGGGAGACGTGCCGCAGTCGCGAGAGCGCCTTCTCCTTGATCTGTCGGACCCGCTCGCGGGTGATGTTGAGTACCGCCCCGATCTGCTCCAAGGTCATCGGCTCGGCGCCATCGAGACCGAAGTAGAGCCGGAGGATCTTGGCCTCCCGCTCCTTGAGGCCGGCCAAGGCCCGCTGCACCGACTCCATCAGTGCCACCTCGATCACCTCGTCCTCGGGGTTGGCGTGGGTGGTGTCGGCGAGGTGGTCGAGGAGGCGGTTGTCCTCCCCGGGGGCCATCGGCGCATCGAGCGAGACGTGGGCCTGTGAGATCGCCATCGACTTGGCGACCTCCTCCTCACTCAGCTCCATCCCCTCGGCGATCTCCGCATGGGTCGCCTCACGCCCGAGCTCCTGCAGGAGGGCGTTGGCCCGCTTCCCGATCCGATGGATCTCCCCCGCGCGATTGAGCGGCACCCGCACGATCCGGCTCTGCTCGGCGAGGGCCTGGAGGATCGCCTGCCGGATCCACCAGACGGCGTATGAGATGAACTTGATCCCCTTCGTCTCGTCGAACTTGTGGGCGGCCCTGATGAGGCCGAGGTTCCCCTCGTTGATCAGATCGGAGAGGGAGACCCCCTGATTCTGATATTTCTTGGCCACCGAGACGACGAATCGCAGATTGGCCCGCACGAGGCAATCGAGGGCCTCTTGATCGTTCAGGCGGATCCGCTGCGCTAGGAGGACTTCCTCCTCTCGCGTGATCAGCGGATAGACGCTGATATCGCGCAGATACTGGTCGAGTGAGCCTTCATCGTGTGAACGGCGCTTGTGCAAGCGGGCGGTACGTCTCACGCAGGGCGTCTCCGGGGGGGCGGCGAACGATCCAACGTTCAGAATGTGCAGCGGGGACCAAACCGAGGGAAGCACCCCCCGTTCCCCTTGCCTGCCGTCTCGATCCCGGTTCATTCGACGAGGGCGCCGAGTCGGTCCCATCGGACCCGCGAGGTCCATCCCGCGCGGGCCGCGCTGTCGGGGCGCAGGCTGAAATAGACGAGGAGGGGCGCTCCACGGATGAGCGAATCCGGGACGAACCCCCAATACCGCGAGTCGAGGGAGTTGTCGCGATTGTCACCGAGGACGAAGTAGTGCCGCGGCGCCACGACGAGCGGCCCCCAGTCGTCGCGCGACGGGAAGTAGTGCGCCGCATCGACCAAGGGGAGCAGATGGTCGCGCTGCCACGCGAATTCCAGCACCGTGCCATCGAGAAGCTCGGGAAGCTGATGCGCGTAGCGCTCCTGCTGCACCGTCCCATTCCGGACCAGGATGCCCTGCCGCATCTCGAGCGTGTCCCCGGGCAGCCCCACCAAGCGCTTCACGAAATGCTTGCGCGGATCCTCCGGCCACCGAAAGACGATCACGTCACCGTGACGCGGATCCCGGATCGGCGGGAGTTGCCGCCTCACCACGGGGAGCTCGGCGCCGTAGAGCAGCTTGTTCACGAGGAGGAAATCCCCGATCAAGAGCGTCCCTTCCATCGATCCGCTGGGGATCCGGAAGGCTTCCACCACCAGCGCCCGCACGAGCACAAAGACGAGCACGACGACCTGGAGGGACTTGAGCCCCTCCCAGATCGTGCGCCCGACCCGTAGGGCTCGAGGCCAGCGCGAGGTGGTCATCAATAGTTGTCGATCTGCGCGCGCTGGAGGGTCCCGCTGTAGTCGACGTAGCCGACCTTGGTCTCGGAATAGAACTCGTAGACCTCCCATCCCCCTTCCCGGTGCCCGTTCCCCGTCTGCTTCACCCCACCGAAGGGGAGATGCGCCTCGGCGCCGATGGTCGGGGCGTTCACATAGGTGATCCCGTTGTCGAGCTCCTGCATCGCGCGGAAGGCGAGGTTCACATCCTGCGTGTAGAGCGAGCTGGAGAGCCCGTACTTCACGCCGTTGTTCACGCGGAAGGCCTCGTCGGCATCGGCGACGCGGATCACCGAGAGCACCGGGCCGAAGATCTCCTCCTGCGCCACCCGCATCTCGGGGCGCACGCCGGTGAGGATCGTCGGCTGGAAGAAGTGGCCATGCTCGAGTCCGGCACCGGTCGCACGAGCGCCCCCGAGGGCGAGGGTCGCCCCCTCCTGCTGCCCGATCTCCACATACGAGGCGATCTTCGCGAGACTCTCTTCATGGATCACTGGCCCCACATCGGTGCCCGCCTTGCGGCCGTCGCCGAGTCGGAGCGCCTTCGCTCGGGCGATGAGGCGATCCATGAAGGTGTCATGGATCCCAGCCTGCAGGATCAGGCGGCTCGTCGCGGTGCAGCGCTGCCCCGTGGTGCCGAAGGCGCCCCAGAGCACGCCGTCGAGGGCGAGGTCGAGATTCGCATCGTCCAGCACGATCTGCGCGTTCTTCCCACCCATCTCGAGCGAGAGGCGCTTGTGCATCCGCCCGCAGACCTCGCCGACCTTGCTTCCCGTCTCGGTGGAACCGGTGAACGAGATGAGCGGGATCTGCGGATGCGCGACCATCGCCGCACCGACCTCGCTATCGCCATGCAGGAGTTGGATGACCTCGGGCGGGAGTCCCGCCTCGAGGAGGATCTCGACGAGCACGTGCCCGGTGTGCGGCACATCCTCCCCCGGCTTGAAGATCAACGCGTTCCCGCAGACGAGCGCGGGGAACATCTTCCACGTCGGGATCGCGAGCGGGAAGTTGAACGGGGTGATCAGGCCCGCGATCCCGATCGGGCGGCGGAAGCTCATCGCCCACTTGTCGCGGAGCTCGCTCGGGACGGTGTGCCCGAAGAGCCGACGCCCTTCGACCGCCGCGTAGTACGCGGTGTCGATCCCCTCCTGCACATCGCCGCGCGTCTCGGAGAGGGGCTTCCCCATCTCCCGCGTCATGAGGTCGGCGAGCTCCTCCTTCCGGGCGCTCAACAGGTCGCCGACCCGGCGCAGCACATCGCCGCGGGCCGGCGCCGGGGTGCGACGCCACCGCGCGAAGCCGCGCGTGGCCGAGGCGACGGCACGCTCGACGTCCGCGGCACCCGAACGTGGGAAGTGGCCGATGCAATCCCGCGTATCGGCGGGGTTGCGGTTCTCGAAGGTCTGGCCGGAGGCGGCGCTGATCCACTCGCCGGCGATGAAGTTGTGGAAGGTCGTCATGGAGTGAACTTAGCGGTCCCGAGCGATCCCGTGGCGTTCGAGCTTGGCATAGAGGTTGGAGCGCGGCATCTCGAGGGCGCGCGCCGTCTCGGCGATGTTCCAATCGTGGCGCCGGAGATGATGGAGCAGGAAGGTGCGTTCCGCCGTACGCTTGAACTCCTCCCAGGTGCGGGCCCCCTCGAGGGGACCAAGCCCCCCACCGACCTCCGCGGCGCGGCCCGCGACGAGTCGATCGATATCGGCGACCGTGACGCGCGGCCCCACGGAGAGGATGAGAAGCCGCTCGATGGTGTTCCGGAGCTCGCGCACGTTGCCCGGCCAATCAAGCATGACCAGCCGCTCCAACGCCATCGCGTCGAAGGGGCGCGGTGCTATCCCCGCCTCGGACGCCATCCGCTCGACGAAGTGGGTGACGAGCATCGGGATGTCCTCACGGCGTTCGCGGAGCGCCGGCACCGTAAGCGGTACGACATTGAGGCGATAGTAGAGATCCTCGCGGAAGCGCCCCGCGGCGATCTCCTCCTCGAGGCGCTTATTGGTCGCCGCGAGCACGCGTACGTCGACGGTGCGACTCGTGCGCCCGCCGATGCGGGTGACCGCGCCGTCCTCGAGGGCGCGCAGCACCTTGGCTTGCGCCGCGAGCGACATGTCGCCGATCTCGTCGAGGAAGAGGGTCCCCCCATCCGCGAGCTCGAACTTCCCAGGGCGATCCTGCACCGCCCCCGTGAAGGAACCGCGCATATGGCCGAAGAGTTCGCTCTCGATCAGTTCGCCTGGGATCGCCGCGCAGTTGACCTCGATGAACGGCGCAGACGCGCGCGGCGACTTGGCATGGATGGCGCGCGCGACCAACTCCTTCCCGGTGCCGTTCTCCCCGGAGATCAGCACCCGCGCACCGGTGGCAGCGACGCGATCGATCTGCGCGACCAGCGCGCGGATCGCGGGCGATGCTCCGACGATCGCCCCATGCCGTTCCACGTGGGCGCGGAGGCGCGCGTTCTCCTCTCGCAGCGTGAGGTGGCCGATCGCATTGCGGATGGTGACGAGGATCCGATCGGTGTCGAGCGGCTTCTCGAGGATGTCGTAGGCGCCGCGCTGTGTCGCGTCGACGGCGTCGCGGAGCGTCGCGTGGCCCGAGATCATCACCACCACCGCCTCGGGGTCGGCGGCCCGCAACCGCGAGAGGGTCTCGAGCCCATCGATCCCCGCCATCTTCACGTCGAGGAGCACGAGGCGCGGCGTCCAACTCGCGTAGGTGGCCAGCGCCTCCGTGCCGCTCGCGACGGCCCGCACCTCGTAGCCCTCGTACTCCAAGAGCTGCGTGAGGGCCGCACGGACCCCCGGCTCGTCATCGACCACGAGGATGCGGTCGCTCATCCGATCCTCCGCGCGATCACCGGATCGCGGGACACCTCGATCGAGACGATCGTCCGCGCCTTCTCCGCTACCGGGGCGGGCAGTACGTCCGGCACACGCTCGCGCAGCTCGCGCTCGATCGCCGGCCACTGCGCGTGCAACACCGCGCCGAGGATGATGAAGAAGATCGCGGAGAGGATCTTGCCCAAGCAGCCGAACATCACGCCGCTCCGCCGGTCACGCCGGCCAAGATGTTGAGCGCGCCAGAGCGGAAGCCGTGCAGCTCCACCTCGGTGAAGCCCGCCGTACGTACCGTCGCCTCGAGCACCTCGCGCGCTGGCTCCGCCGACCAGTGGGCCAACTCCTCCGCATCGAGTTCGACGCGCGCCCGGTCCCCGAAGTAGCGCACCCGCAGATTCCCAGTGACCCCGAGCGCACGCACCGCAGCCTCGGCGGTCTCGACCACGCGAAGGCGCAATGGGGTGACCTCGGTACCATAGGGGAGCCGGGAGGAGAGACAGGGGGAGGCGGGCTGGTCCCAGGTGGGGATCCCGCGCGCCGCCGAGGCGGCGCGGATCTCCGCCTTCGTGAAGGCGAGCTCGGCGAGGGGGGACCGGACCCCCTGCTCCGCCGCGGCCCGCGCACCTGGCCGATGGTCGTGACGATCATCGGCGTTGGTGCCATCGACGACCACGGCGAGCCCGCGCACCTGGGCGATCGGCACGAGCCGCGTCCAGAGTTCGGTCTTGCAGAAGTAGCAGCGGTTCGTGGGGTTCGCGGCGTAACGGGGGTCGGCGAGCTCCTCGGTGTCGACCTCATGCACGGGGATCCCGAACCGGTCGGCGACGGCGCGCGCCTTCTCCCACTGTGCGGCGGGATACGAGGCACTCCGGCCGATCACGGCAAGACAGCGGTCCGGTCCCACCGCCTCGAGCGCCACGCAGGCGAGGTACGCCGAATCAACCCCACCAGAGAAGCCGATGAGAGCGGAGCCCTGCGCTCGGAACCACGCGAGGAGGCGTTCCTCCTTGTCCACCGTCGACACATGCGAAGCCATAGGGGAAAGTTACACGGGCCCCAGCTCCATCGGTTTGAACAAGAAGGCCTCGGCGACGTGATCCGGGTGGACCGCGTCGGCCGCCGCGAGATCGGCCACCGTCTGTGCCACACGGATCGTGCGGTGGAAGGCACGGGCGGAGAGGTGGAGCTGTTCCGCCATCTGGCGCAGGAGGGCACGGGCCGCCGGTTCGATCGCCCCTTCCGTCAGGAGCCACCGCCCTGGCACCTCGGCGTTCCAGCGCACCCCCGGCAGGGAGGCGTAGCGCACACCCTGCCGCGCGCGGGCCGCCGCGGCCCGCGCGCGGAAGGTGGCGCTCGACTCGGCTGGCGCCGCGCGATCGAGGTCGTGGAGCGCGACCATACCGACCCGGACATGCAGGTCGATACGATCGCTGAGCGGCCCAGAGAGGCGCGCGTGGTAGCGCGCGACCTCACTCGCGGAGCAGCGACAGGTGCCGGCGGGCTCGCCCTCGAATCCGCACGGACAGGGGTTCGCCGCGCCGAGGAGGAGAAAGCGGGAAGGAAAGCCGACCGACTGCGAGGCGCGCGCGATCACGACGCGACCATCCTCGAGGGGTTGGCGCATCGCCTCGAGCACATGCCGCGGGAGCTCCAAGAGCTCATCGAGGAAGAGGACCCCGCGATGGGCGAGGCTAACCTCGCCCGGCCGCGGCCCCGGCCCACCGCCGATGAGTCCGGCGAGGGAGACGGTGTGATGTGGGGCGCGAAAGGGGGGCACGCGCGTCGGGGCGGCACCCGGCGGGAGCAGGCCACCGACCGAGTGGATCGCGACGACCTCGAGCAGCGCCTGGTCATCGAGGGGTGGGAGGATCGAGGGGAGGCGTCGTGCGAGCATCGTCTTCCCCGTCCCCGGCGGACCCACCATCAGACAGTTATGGCCACCGGCGGCCGCGATCTCGAGCGCCCGCTTCGGCTTCACCTGGCCGACGACCTCGGCGAAGTCAGGGCCCGATGGATCGCGTATCGCGGCGGTGAGGGGATCGTGATCGATGGCGGGGAGTCGGCGCGTCTTGAGTGCGCGGACCAGCGCCGCGAGATCGGTGATGCCCGCGAGCGGGATCCCACGCATCAAGGCGGCTTCGGCGATGTTGGCCGCGGGGAGCACCAAGGCGCGGGCGTGGGCCATGCCCGCGGCTCGCGCGAGCGGTACGGCGCCACGGATGGGACGCACCGAGCCATCGAGCCCGAGTTCGCCGGCGAACCAGATCCCCTCGAGGGCGTCAGCCGCGAGCTGACCGCTGGCGACCAGCACCGCGATCGCGATCGGGAGATCGAAGGCGGTGCCTTCCTTTCGGAGGTCAGCGGGAGAGAGGTTGATGGTCCAGCGTCGTGGAGGGAGGGCGAAGCCCGCGTTGACCAGCGCCGCCCCGACGCGGTCGCGCGCCTCCTTCACACTCCCGGATGGGAGCCCGACCATGGTCCACCCCGGAAGCCCCGGGGCGGCATCGACCTCCACGGTCACCGGCGCGGCCTCGATCCCGAGGACGGCCCCACTGCGAATCGCGGCAAGCATGGGGCGAGGATGGCGCCTGTGACTCCGCAGACCGCCATCGATTCCACGCGACCGGTGCCCTGCTACCCCCGCCCCGCCATCTCACGATAGGTTCCTCCCATGCGACACCGCCTCGCGATCGCCATCGCCCTGCTCTCCTTCGTCCGCCCCGTCACCCTCCCGGCGCAGACGATCGGGGCGTACCTCGCCGATCGGATCGATCAGGCCCCGCTCCCGATGACCGATCGCGTCACCGACCCGCAGGGGACCACCTACCTCGTCGAGTTCGAGCGCCTCGTGCTCTCGCTGCGCGGCGGCAACCGCTTTCGTGCCGCAGTGCGCTTCCGGCGAACGCTGACCTCAGCGGGAGGGTCGACCCGCTCGCTCGCGCGCTCCACGCCGGTGCAATCGATGACGGTGACTGGCACCTTCGCGGTGACGGGGGGTGCGATCCGATTCACGCCGGATCCCAGCGCCGACACCCAAGGGCTCCAGATGCTCGATGGCACCGTCGAAGCGAACGGACGGATCGCCGTCCCCTTCGATTATCGCAACGGCGCGATCGCGCGCCGTCGCATCCTTCGCCTCAAGTACGCGCCGAACATCTTGTGACCGCTCGTGCCTTCGTCTCTTGCACCATCGCCGCCGCTGGCCTCATCGGCGCAATCGGGTGCGCCGCCCTCCGCGGCCCTGTCGTCCCACCCCCGCCGCCGCCGATCACCCCGCCGATGCTCGCCGCCGCGGACTCCTTCCTCGTGCGGATCGAGACCTCCAAGGGCGCGATGGACCTCATGGTGCGTTCCGCCTGGGCACCGCGTGGGGCGGCGCAGCTCGGGGAACTCGTGCTCAACGCGTATTACGACGGTGGGCGCTTCTTCCGTGTGCTCCCCGGCTTCGTGGTACAGTGGGGACTCGCCGCCGATCCGACGATGACCGCCACCTGGCTGCCACGCCGCATCCCCGACGACACGGTGAAGGAGACCAACCGCCGCGGGACCGTCACCTATGCGATGGGGGGGCGCGACACCCGTACGACGCAGCTCTTCATCAATCGGCGTGACAATGCGCGACTCGATGGGATGGGATTCGCTCCGATCGGCGAGATCGTCGCGGGACTCGACGTGGTCGACTCCCTCCACGCCGGCTACGGGGAGGGCGCCCCGATGGGCAAAGGCCCGTCGCAGGATCGGATCACGAAGGAGGGGGAGGCCTATCTCGCCGCCGAGTTCCCCCTGCTCGACAAGGTGCACTCGATGCGCGTGATCTCCCTCTGGCCCGATCCGCGATTGCCCGCCCCGCGATGATGCCACCCGCCGCAACCGAGCTCGCGGGATTCATTCATCACTGGATCCCGCGCGAGGGCGCCACGCGTACGCTGCTCCTGTTGCACGGCACCGGGGGGAGTGAGACCGATCTCCTCTCGCTCGGCGAGATGCTCGACCCGACGGCGAACCTACTGAGCCCGCGCGGTCAGGTGCTCGAGCACGGGATGCCGCGTTTCTTCCGTCGTCTGGCCGAAGGGGTGTTCGACCTCGAGGATCTGCGCGTCCGGACCGAGGCGCTCGCCGCGTTCATCGGCGAGGCCTCAGCGCACTACGGCTTCGTGATCGATGCCGTGGTGGCGGTGGGATTCTCGAATGGCGCGAACATCGCCGCGAGTGTGATGCTCCACCGTCCCGCGGCGCTGCGCGCCGGGATCCTCCTCCGCGCGATGCTCCCCTTCGAACCGCCAGCGGCCCCGGACCTCCATGCGCATCGCGCGCTGCTGCTCTCCAGCGAGAACGATCCGATCGTCCCGGTGGCACAGCCAGAGCGACTGGCCGAGCTGCTGCGGTCGGGAGGAGCCGACGTGACCCTCGAATGGGTGCCCGGCGGGCATCAGCTCACCCGCGCCGACCTCACGAACGCCCAGCAGTGGCTCGTTCGCCCCTGAGGGCACGGCTTTACTTCTTCCGCGCCGGCGCGCTGCTGCGCTGCGTCGCCGCCCGCATCACCGCCTCGGTGCCCTTGCGCTTCAGATAGGTCGCCTTGGGCTCCATGATCGACCCGCGGCACGTTGGCGACCCACAGAGGCACTTGTAGCGGCGCTCATCCTCCGCGGTCTCGTCCCCACTCCGCTCGTACGCGTAGTCATAGTTGAGCCCTTCGCCCGCCGGGATGTCCCGCAACGCGAAGATATAGACGCGCCCCTTCTCGATCTCGGTCTCGCAGTTGGGATCGCAGGAGTGGTTGATGAACCGCGCCTCGTTCCCCCCGCGCGACGCGTCGATCACCGTCCGAATGGTGACGGAGAAGAGGAAGATGTGGTGCTCCTGCATCGACTCGTCGTCATAGCGCGCATCGGCCACCGGATGCGAGATGCGCTCCCCCGTGTACTCGATGATGCGCTCGCCTTTCGTGATGGGGCGGAAGGCGAAGGCGCCCTTTCCCGCGACCGCGGATTCCCGAACTTTGAAAGCCAGTGAAATGGACATGAGGCGGGAAACTAATCAGCGCCGCAATGCCCTTCCGATCTCGAGCCCGAGGTAGAGATTGCGCCTTGGTGCCGGCTCAAGGACACGGCCGAAGGCCCCATTGAGCGTGACCGCGCCGACATAGGATCGATCGAGGGCGTTCTGCACCGCCGCAAAGGGTTCGATCTCCTGCGCGCCAATCCTCCCGCGCCACGAGGCTCTGAGCTGCAGGAGTCCCCGTCCCCAGCCAGGCACACGCACGGTGTTCGCATCGTTCCCCCAGAGCGCCGACTGCAGCGTGTGATCGGCATCGAGGGCGAACCCACGGTGCGTGAGGCGCGCGCCGAGACGCACCGAGGTGCGAGGCACACCAGCGAGCCGATTCCCGTCGAGCGTGTCGAGCGCCGGCGCGGGACGCGTCGCCGAGGGGACGCGATACGTCGTGAAGGTGTACTCGGCGCGCGTCCAGGCGGTGCGCAGCTCCAATGTCCGGTGCACCGCCGCCGTCACCCCTACCTCGGCCCCGCGACTCCGTGTGCGTCCCGCGTTCCGGAAGAAGGCACGGCCGTTCGTCTCGAGGTACTGGACGATCGCGTTTCGCGCGCGGGCATCGAAGAGCGCGACCTCATACCGCAGGCGCGACCCACCGAGGCCACCTCGCACCCCGACCTCGAGGGTCGCGGTCTGCTGCGGACCGAGCTCGGGATTGAATCCGCCGAGCCCATCAGGCCGGGCATTGAGTTCGGTCGTGGTCGGCGTCTCGAAGGCCGTCGACCAGTTGAGATAGGGCGAGACCGAGGGGTGCGGTCGGAGCACGACCCCCAGATGCCCGCTCCACGCCCGCATCGCACGTCCGCCTGAGTCATCATCGCCGTCGCCGGTGAAGCGATCGGACACCGTGAAGGTGAGATGATCCAGACGCCCACCGGCGCTCACCGTCATCCACTCGCGTGGGTCGATGAGCCACTGAGCGAAGGGCCCGACACTCGTGACGATCTCGCGCTGCTCGAGGAGGAGCGTATCGGTGGGGAGGTCCCTCGCCCCGGCCGTGGAACGCCAGTTGCGCCGCCAGTCACGTGAACGTTGAAGGTCCACACCGCTGGTGAGCTGGCCCAGGCGCTCGCTCGCGCCGAGCGACCGGGTGAGTTCGGCGCGCGCACCGGTGACGGCGCGATCGATGGTGGAGTAGATCCCGTTCGTCGGGCCAGCGGGCGCGGGTGGCGGCGTCGCGAGCGGATTGTCCACGGTACGACCCTGCCCATAGAGACTTACGCTCCACGACCGCTGTGCATCCCCACCGCGAAGTCGCGCCGAGAGATGGCGCTGGGCGATCGCCCGGCGCGCGCCACGGCGCACGTTGGCGAGGGCCGCCGTATCGGGATTCAGTGCATACTCCGCGAGGGTCAGTGCGCCAGGATTGAAGGCCGTCGGTGTCTCGGCGAGTCCACTGCGAAGCTCGAGCACACGATCGGCGCCGAACGACCGATCGAAGGCGAGCGAGAGCTGGTCCGTCACGAAGGCACTGTGTTGTCGGAACCCATCAGACGAGGTCCGCGAGAGGGAGAGCGCCCCGACGGTCGCATCGCCGCGCCCACTCAGGCGCAGTTGGGATTTGCGCAGACCGAACGAGCCCTGGAGCCATCGGGCCGTCACTCCAAGCGGATCGGGCGCCGAGCGATCGGAGGTGAAACTCAACACGCCCCCCGACCCATTCCCGTAGAGGGCCGACGCCGACCCACGCAGGACCTCCACAAGACCGATCGCGCCGAGATCGATGTTCGTGAGTTGGCTCTGCCCGTCGGGGAGCGACTGCGGGATCCCATCGAGGAGGACCTTCACCCCGCGCACACCGAAGTTCGCGCGACTCCCCGCCCCGCGGATCGAGAGACGCTGATCGACGGCGGCGTTGTAGCGATTCGCGATCACGACGCCGGGAATGTTGGCGAGCGCCTCATCGATCCCGATGGTCGCCTGGCCGCGGCGCAGGTCGCGAAGCTCCTGCGTCGCGACGGCCCATGGGACGCGCGGGAGGGCCTGCACCCGTCCGGTCACCGTGACCTGCATCGGAGCGATCACCTGCGCACGTACCGTGTCGCGCGGCACCGTGTCACGCGGAGCGGCGGTGCGGCGCGTGGTGTCGAGCTGTCCCTCAGCCGGCACGACGAGCATGATCAGTGTGAGGACCGCACCGACCCCCTGGCGGACAGCCCTCCGCATCAGGTCGATGTCGGCCGGACGAAGAGGCGGCGGAGCTGTGTCCAGACCCGTCCGAGCGGACGCGACTGCCGCCGCTCGTCGCGCGCCGCCTCGCGCACTAGCGCGCGCCACGCATGCCGCATCGTCTGTGCATCGCGGAAGCGATCGGCGGGATCGGCAGCGAGGGCCCGGCGCAACCAGGCGCGGAGGTGCGAGTCGAACTGATCGAGCTCCATCCGACCGGCGAGCTGCGCGGCGAGGATCGTCTTCCCATCGGTCCCCGCGAACGGTGGTTCCCCGGTGAGTGCATAGATGACGATCCCCGCGAGC
>Ga0194130_10004673_pt1 | contig 17202 bp, 23 predicted proteins | sample TA2KigsurfametaG_FD_160084 | JGI IMG/M metagenome (GOLD analysis project Ga0194130, IMG submission 160084) | Freshwater microbial communities from Lake Tanganyika, Tanzania - TA2015050 Kigoma 12 surface | ecosystem: Environmental > Aquatic > Freshwater > Lake | place: Tanzania: Lake Tanganyika... | reverse complement strand
AGACGACGTTCATGGCCAAGCAGCATAGCGGCCAGACGTGATAGGGGGACACCTCAGCCATGAGAACCATCCTCTTCGTCGTTCCCTACCCGGCAGAGGCCTCCCTGCGCTTCGCGCGCGCCTACTCTGAGCTGAAGGGGGTACGCTTGGTCGGCGTAGTGCAGAAGCGCCCCACCGGCGCCGGCGCGCAGCCCTTCGCGGACTTCATCCACGTGAAGGACGCGTTCGACGTGGCGCAGCTGGTGGCCGCGGGCGACGAGGCCCGCCGCCGCTACGGGGGCATCCACACCATCGTCGGCGTGCTGGAGCCCCTGCAGGTGCCGCTGGCCGAGGCGCGCCGCCACTTCGGCATCCCCGGCACGGACCCGCGCACCGCGGACCTCTTCCGCGACAAGGCGCGCATGAAGGACGCCCTGCGCACCGCCGGCCTGCCGTGCGCGCGGCACAAGCTCATCACCTCGGAGAAGGACGCGCTCAACTTCGTCAAGCAGGTGGGCTTCCCGGTGGTGCTCAAGCCGCCCGCGGGCGCCGGCTGCAAGGCCACCTGGCGCATCGACAACCTCGAGCAGCTCAAGGGGGCGCTGCAGGCGGTGCAGGTGCGGCCGGACAACCCCACGCTCGCCGAGGAGTTCCTCCGCGGGAGGGAGTACTGCTTCGACACGCTGGTGGTCGACGGCAAGGTGCGCTTCGAGAACGTCTCGCGCTACCTGCCCGGGCCGCTGGAGGTGACGGAGAACCCATGGATCCAGTGGGCCGTCATCCAGCCGCGCGTCATGGGGCCGGACCTGGAGGACGCGCGGGAAATGGGGCGCAAGGCCATCCGCGCGCTGGGGCTGAAGGCCGGCGCCTTCACCCACATGGAGTGGTTTCGCCGGGACGACGGCTCCCTGGCCATCGGTGAAATTGCCGCGCGCCCGCCGGGGGCCAACTTCGTGGAGATGATGGGCTTCGGCCACGACGCGGACATGTACAAGGCGTGGGCGCGCGCGGTGGCGGACAACGCCTTCGACGGGCCGTACCCGCGCAAGTACGCGGTGGGGTGCGCCTACCTGCGCGGAATGGGCCACGGGCGCGTGCAGCGCATCAGCGGCGTAGCGGAGGCCAACCGGAAGGTGGGCCACCTGGCGGTGAAGTCCCGCCTCCCAAAGGTGGGCCAGCCGAAGTCGGACCACTACGAGGGCGAGGGCTACGTCATCCTCCGCCACCCGGACACAGGCGTGGTGGCCGCCGCCGTGAAGACCGTCATCGAGACCATCCGCATCGAGTACGCATGACACCGGACACGCTGCAGTCGCTCGAGGGGGTCGTCGACGTCACCGTCCACCACCCGGCAGGTGCCCCGCGCGGGTGGCTGCTGGTTGAGATTCCGCACGGGGCCACCCGCACCGCGGACTACCGGCGCGTGGAAGCGCAGCTGAAGGGGAAGCTCCCGGACGAGCTCATCCACTTCTTCTACGTGAACACGGACATCGGGGCGCCCGAGGCGGCGGAGCACGTGGCACGCTCTCTCTGCCCGGACGGCTTCGGCGTGGTGGTGGCCCGGTGCCTGCTGCCGCGCACGTTCATTGACACCAACCGCGTCATCGACCGGGCGGCAGACGGCAAGCTGAAGGCGGGGCTCACCCCGGGCATCCCCGGCTACGTGAAGGATCCTGCCGACCGCGCGCTGCTGGAGGACCTGCACGCCCGCTACCACGGGGTGGTAGAGAAGGCGTACGCGCTCGTCTGCGGAGAGTTGAACGGACTTGCGCTGCAGCTGCACTCGTACGCGCCCCGCAGCGTGGCCATTGGCGCCACGGACGAGAACATCGTGGAGGCGCTGCACGCCGCCTACGTGCCGGCGGTGTACGCGAAGTGGCCCGAGCGGCCGGTGGTGGACCTCATCTCCGCCACGGAGGACGGCAGCTTCCGCTGCGCCCCCGCGCTGGTGGCGTCTCTGAAGGCGAACTTTCATGCTGCCGGCATCCCGGCGCAGGAGAACGCCACGTACCACCTGCACCCGGTCACCATGGGCATGGCCTACGCGAAGGCGTGGCCGGACCGGGTGCTGTGCGTGGAGCTCAGCCGCGGGCTGCTCGCCGAGCCGTTCGTCCCCTTCGGAGAGTCCCCCATCAGCCAGGCGGCCGCGGCAAAGCTGGCCGCGCCCATGGTGACCACGGCGCGCGCGGCGCTCGCCGGCCGCTGAAGCCTCGCGACGGACCGGGTTGGCCCGGCCCCGGGCCGTTGATGTTGATGTTGATGTTGATGATAGCCATGGGCCAGCTGATCATCCGCAACCTGAAGCCCGGCATCGTCGAGGCGCTCAAGCGCCGGGCCGCTGAGCGCGGGAGGTCTGCCGAGGCGGAACACCGCGCCATCCTGGAGGAGGCGCTGGGCCCGTAATCCGGGCAGCGGAACTTCAAGCGCTTCCTCCTCAGCATGCCTTCCGTCGGGAGGGACTCGGACTTCGAGGCCCCGCGAGACCTCCCACGGGAGGTGGAGGGGTGAGCTACCTTCTGGACACGAATGTCATCTCCGAGCTCCGGAAGGGCCCCCGCGCGGACGCGGGCGTCCGGGAGTGGATGGACTCGGTCGATGAGGAGCCGCTCTTCACGAGCGTGCTGGTGCTCGGCGAACTCCGGCGCGGCCTTGCGCTGCTGCGCAGGCGGGACAAGGTGGCCGCGGCGGCGCTCGAGCAGTGGTTTGCGCGTTTCCAGGAGGGATTCTCGGACCGGGTCTTGGACGTGGACGCCGCCATTACCGAGCGCTGGGGCATGCTGAACGTCCCGGATCCGCTCCCCGCGGTGGACGGACTGCTTGCCGCCACGGCGCTCGTCCACGACCTGACGCTCGTGTCGCGCAACGTCCGCGACCTGCAGCGCACCGGCGTCCAGGTGATGAACCCCTTCCGGGGCTGACGCCGTCCCTACCCGCCGTACCGCACGCGGACGTTCTCCACGAGCCCGAGCAGCGCCCGCTTCACCCCGTCCGTGGTGGGGTGCTTCACCAGCGCGTAGCCCTCGCCCTCGTAGCCTGCGGCACGGGCCTCACCCACCCGGGGCGCCTTGAGCAGCACGAGCGCCGGGCCGGCCTGCTCCACCGCCCTCTCCAGCCCGTGCACGGCCACCACGCGCTTGCCCGGCCCCTGCCCACGGAAGAACGCGGCGCCCGCGGCTGCCACGCGCGGGCGGGGCGTGAAGCGGTCGAAGGCAATGAGCTCCGCCCACGCGGAGATGAAGTCCATGTCATGGACCAGGCCCATGAGCGGCATGATTTGGACGCCCGGCGGACGCGCCCCCACCTCGTTCACCAGCATGGAGCCGTCCTCGCGCAGGAACCACTCCATGTGGGTGAGCGCCGTGCCGGACACCTGCGGGTGGGGGCCGAACAGCGCGGTGAGCGCCGCCTCGTTCACGGGGGCGAAGTCCGTCCACGGCGCCTCCACCTCGCGCGGCAGCATCACGCAGTACTGCTGCCAGGGCTGCTCCAGCACCTCGAGCGGCGTGGGGAAGTAGCGCGTGCCGGAGCGCCACACCGCCTTGCCGTGGATGCTGACGGTCTCGCAGGTGTGCTCGCGCGCGCGGACGAACTGCTCGGCCTGCAGCGGGCTGTCCGCGGTGGGAACCATGCCCACACGGGCGAGCGCACGCAGGTCCGCCGGGCTCTCAATCCTCTGCGTGGAGCGGGCCCCCAGCCCCGCCTGGGGCTTCACGATGACGGGGTAGCCCACCGCGTCCACGAAGGCCTCGAGCGCCGCCTGCGAGTAGACGAGCGAGCTCTTCGCCACCGGCACCCCGGCCGCGCGCAGCACCTGCTTCATGCGGTCCTTGTCCCGGAAGCGCCGGGCAATGGCCGGCCGCATGCCGGGGATGTCCGCTACCTCGCGGGCGTGGGACATGGGCAGCTGCAGCTGCTCGAGCACGCCGGTGAGCCGGTCAATGGGGCCGAGCGAGGCGGCCAGGGCCTTCGCCGCCTTCGCCAGCTGCGAGCCGTCCCCCACGTCCTTCACGCGGTAGTGCCCGGCCACCTTCTCCCGCAGCCCGGGCGGCAGCGCCTCCACCGGGTCCGCGCTGATGAGAGACAGCTTCACCCCGGCCAGGTTCGCGAACGCCGCGACGTACCGGTTGGTGTTCTCCATGAAGTGCGGGGCGACGAGCGTGACGTGGGACATGGGCAGCCGGCACCTTACCCCCGAACCGGTGGCGCGCGGCGAGACGGGTAAGGAGGCCTGCATCAAGGGGGGACAGAAAGCGGCGAAGGACCAGATGAAGGCGTTCATGAAGGAGAAGGGCATCCGTGCCTGCAACGGGTGCCACTCGAGCCTCGCCCCGAAGTACGAACTGAAGCCCGACGGGCTGGCGCGCTGCTTCAGCGCCGGAGGCAAGTAGACGCCCCTGCCCTCTACGCGCCGGCTTCAACCAGCAGGCGCTGGAGCAACTCACCGGTTCCCTGGGCCTGGCTCCACCGCTGGGCGTAGGCCAGGTCCAGCGCGCCCCGCTGTGCCCGCGCGATGCCGAGCAGGTCCCGCCACTGCCGGTCGGACACCCGTGACCCCAGCTCGTACCAGCGCAGCTTGGACAGCACGACGTCCGTGGCGCTCGCGACGTGCACGGCGCTGAAGGGGTCTCCCCGCTCCAGCTCCATCAGGACCGCCCGGTCCAGGGCCTCCCCCTGGTAGCCCTCGGCGGCCACGCAGAAGACATCCACCTTGGCGAGTTCCACCTCGTCCACGAGGTTGAACGACCGGTGCCGCTCACACGCCCGGCGGAATTCGTCCCCGTCCAGGTAGAAGCGGTCCTTGAGCTCCCGCTGCAGGTGCTGGAAGTGGACCGGCAGCAGCGCCGCGACGAGGTCCGCATCATTCGTGGCACGCGGCTCCCCGTGCAGCGAGCTGGCCAGGCTCCCTGTCACGTAGTGGCGCACCCCCATCCGCTCGAGCGCGCGGACCACCACCAGCGTGGAGTCCTCCACCTTCATGTCGCCGGATGCCGGGCCGCGTAGCGGTCCGCGAGCTCGTCCCCGTAGACGCGCCGGAGGAACGCCACGGCCAGGTCCCTGCGGGAGGCGCCCGGGTTCTGCCGCTCGACGTCGGCCCACGTGAGCGCGCGGATACGCTCGGACAGCCGCAGCGCGCGCTCCAGCCGCTCGGCCGGCGGGGTGGCCCGCAGCCGCTCCCAGTACCGGGCCTCCGCCCGGGGAGACGTGTCGGTCAAGGCCTGGCTGGCAGCACCGTCGTGGGGCATCGCACCGGAGAGTGTAGGGGCCGCCCCCGCCCGGCTCAACCCGCGCCCGCGCCCTACCGGATGCCCAGCACCTTGTGCGTCTGCACGCTCAGCCGCCACCTCGGGTGGGCCATGCAGTACGCCACCGCGCGCCGGGTGTTCTCCTCGCGCTCTGGGCCGTCCAGAGGCTGCAGCAGCAGGTGCTGGAAGCCCAGCCCCTCGAACCGCTCCGGCTCCATGCCCACCTGCGGGTAGACCAGCTTGAGCTCGTTCCCCGCCCGCAGCACCAGCGCCCCGCCCTGCTTGGGGCTGACGCACACCCAGTCAATGCCCGGCGGCGCCTCTTGCGTGCCGTTGGTCTCCACCGCCACCTCGAACCCCTCCGCGTGCAGCGCGCCCACCAGCGCGGCGTCCAGCTGCAAGAGCGGCTCGCCCCCGGTGCACACCACCAGCCGGCGCTCCGTCCCACCCTGCCAGGCCTCCGCCACCTTCCGCGCGAGCGCCTCTCCAGTGGCGTACTTCCCACCCGCGGTGCCGTCCGTCCCGACGAAGTCCGTGTCGCACCAGGCCGAGCAACCGCCCGGCCCCTTGCCCCGGTCCGCTTCCCGGCCCGACCAGAGGTTGCACCCGGCGAAGCGCAGGAACACCGCGGCGCGGCCCGCCTGCATGCCCTCGCCCTGCAGCGTGTGGAACAGCTCCTTGACGGCGTAGCTCACGACCCCGGGTCATTGCCGCGCTGCGGGCGGAAGGTCAACACCGCCCCGCCCCGGGCACCCCGTCTCCCGTACGGCAGACGCGCCACCGCCCATCACCGCCACATGGTTCGAACTGGCGCCGCTGGCAGCCTGGGCCGTGGCGGAGCACGCGCAGCGGTCGGCAACCCAGGTGGGCGCCCATGCCTGAGCCACGACCGGCCGCAGGCTGGCCCTGCCGGGGCGGCACCTGACATCATCTTGCGCCATGGTGTCCCGGTTGGCAGCCGTGTGCGTGTTCGCCGCCTCCGCGGCGTGGGCCCAGGAGATCTATTCCTGGACGGACGCGGACGGCACCACCCACTTCACGGACAACCCGGCCGCGGTCCCGCGCGGCAAGAGTGCTCGCCCGGTGGCGGGCACGGGGGTGAGCGTGGTCCCCGCGGAGAAGCAGGAGGCGCCCCCTGCCGCTGCCTCCGCGCCCCCATCCGCGCCGGCGAAAGTGCAGCCGCAGGTCCCGAAGGCAGACCCCCGTGAGGCCGAGCGGGGCTGGCGCACGCGGTTCCAGGAGGCCTGCGCGCGCATCGAGCGGCTGGAGCAGGCGGTGGCGGAGGACGCGAAGGTGGTGGAGGAGGTGAGCGGGCTGCCCATCACCGGGCAGGTGCGCTGCAGCTACGACGCGGTGCCGCTGCCCTCCACCCTGATGCAGGCCCGGGGGACCGCCCCGGCGAACTTCGGCTGCATCTCCGGGGCGGACCCGCGCTGGGAGGAGGCGCGGGCCCGGCTCGCGCAGAACCGCGCTGAACTCGCCCAGGCGCGCGCCGCGCTGGAGGAGCTCGAGCGCCGGGCGTCCTCGCAGTCCGTCCCGCGGGAGTGGAGGCGCTAACGCCCCACGCCGCGGCCATGCCGGGTGGCAGCCCCGGGTCCACATCCGCGCGAAAGCCACCGTTCCGGGGCGGGCCCCTCCTTCCACGAAGGGTTGCTCCCGCCGGCCGCCGCGCACGCGCAGGGCGCGTCACCCGGGCCCCTTCAACACGCGCGGGTCCGGGTTGAACAGGTGCTCCTGCGCGCGGGCCAGCGCGCACGCCGTCTCGCGCGCCGCCGCCTTCGAGCCGTCCTCCGGGCACGCGCGCCCCACCCCGTCACAGTCCAGGTCCCCGCTGCCCAGCCCCGCGTTGTGGAAGGCGTTCAGCACGGTGCAGGCCGCGGTAGCGGGAACCTCGCAGTCCCCCTCGCGGGCCACCTGCCACAAGGCCAGCCGGAAGTCCTCGAAGTCGCTCGTCTGCCCCAGCTACCCCTCCACCGCGCGGTAGGTGAGGCACGCCACCTCCTCGGTGGAGCCCCCCGGGATGGTGCGCGTCGTGACCTTCAAGGAGGGGTCCACCATCACCGCCACCGCGTGGAACACGATGGTGCTGATGTGGTGCACGCTGCCGTGGTCCCCCGCCGCGTCGCCGGAGGAGACGCGGTACTCGGACATGTGGGAGGGGTTGCCGGAGCAGGCAGGGTGCGCCAGGTCCCGCAGTTGGCTCACCGGGAGCGTCGTCCCGGATACCCAGCTGAACGCGTAGAAGGCGGCGAACAGGTCCGCGAGCGCCCCGTCGAGCGCCCCCGGCTGGTTGCACGGCTCGATGCCGGTGTCGCGGATGACCACCGCGTGGCCGAACTCGTGCGCCACCACGTCCGGCTCGGCGAACCCGTCCCCGAACTCCAGCTGCTGGCAGGCCCGGTTGATGCGCGCATTGCGCCAGGTGCCGCCGTCGGAGCTGCCGCGGTGCAGGAACATCTCCACCTGCCCGTCGTCCCGGTCATACGACTCCCGGCCGAAGCGAGCGCGGTACCAGTTCCACGCCCCGCGGATGGCCGCGTACCCGTCCGGGCCGTCCTTGTACGAGTTGCCTGCCGGGTCGTACCCCACGTCACCGCTCTCGGAGTACCCGCGGTCGTCGACGAAGGTGTCCCACCAGCACCACTCCGAGGAGTGGCCGTAGACCGCGTTGAGGTCCAGGTCGAACGTCGCCTCGTCCGGGAAGGTGGCGCGCCTCTCCCCCGTGTCCGCATCGAGCACCACCTGCGCCGTCTGCCCATCCGGCAGCCGCGCGCGGACGCTCCAGCACAGGCGGGGGATGCCGGGTCCACCACCCGCACCCCCAGCCAGGCCCCCAGCACGGGGACGCCCGCCACCCGCTGCGAGAAGCCGAGCGCCGTGGGCGTGCCCGCGCTGCGGTAGCGGGACAGCACCAGCCCCTGCCCCACCTCGCCCACGTCCAGCAGCGGCCCCTGCTGGACGAGGAAGGCGCGCACCCCGGCCACCGTGTCCACCGCCTGCGGCACCGGCGCGTCCAGGGCCAGCGCCCGCACCCGCCCCTGCTCCGCGTACACCTTCAGCGGCACCTTCAGCGGCACCTTCGAGGCCTTGCCCAGCTGCGTGAGCGCCTCCTCGTCCCGGGAGGTGCCCACCTCCACGCCGGCGTCCATGCCCGCGTCTGGTTGAGGCTGCGGCTGTCCCGGCATTCACGAGAACACGAGCGCCACGCCCCACGGGGCCAGCATCCAGGGTCGGTTCATGGAGCGCGGGTATGCCGCCCATGCGGATGACAGGACACGCAGGGCGCGCGCACGCCCGGGTTTGCCGTCCGGTGAAGGTCTGGACCATGCTCGGCCCCCGGGGCGAATCATGGCAGTCCTCGTGCGGGCGTTGGCATTTCTGGTGTTCGGGGTGTCCACGGCGGCGTGGGCGCAGGCGCAGCGGGGCGTGCCCCGGGACGGCTATCCCGGCTGGCCAGAGCGGATGTTGCAGGTGCACTTCAACCGGTCCCGTGCTGCGCCCGGGGCGGACCCCAAGGCGTGCCTTCAGTCCGCGGTCCGCCCCCCGCTCGCGGATGCGTGGGAGCTGGACCGTGCGGCGCGCTTCCACAGCACGAACCTGGCGAGGACCGGCTGCTTCCAGCACGACTCGCCCTGCCTGCTCGTCCCGGACCTCTCCACGCGGTGGCCACCCCTGGGCACCTGTGACGGGTCTGCCGCCTGCGCCTGCACCAACGCCCCGCGGTGCCTGTCCGACTGCCCGTCCTCCCAGTGCACCCAGACCTTTGACCGGATGGGGCTGTTCGGCATCAGCGGGACGGGGGAGATCATCGCCAAGGGGCAGGCGTCCCCGCGCGCGGCGCACCGCGCGTGGATGATGAGCCCCGGCCACTGCGCCATCATCCTGGGCTCTGCCTCCCGGGTGGGCACCGGCTGGTACGAGAACCACTGGACCGGCAACTTCGCCTCGGGCGCGTTGGCCACCGGGCCCGTGGCAGGCGGGCACGAGGTGGGCGCCTCCTTCGGGCAGTTCCTCTCCGCCGGCCCCCAGCCGGTGGAATTCCGGCTGAACCACCATGACCCCGCCGGCGCGCCCCGCAACGTGACCGTCAACGTGGCGGGGACCTGCACCGCCCTGCAGCTGGAGCGCGGGAGCGGGACGAACGGGACCTGGCTCACCACCCTCTCGCTCGCCGGGCCCGCCTGCAGGCGGTACGCCTTCGTCGTGGAGGACGCGGCGGGCGCCGCCCGCACCCTGCCGGAGCGCGGCTCGTACGGGCTGGGGACCACGGCAGCGGGATGCCTGGACTGGGAACCGTCCACGCCGCCTCCCTGTGGGCAGACCAGCTCCCCGGGCGAGCCGGACGCAGGCAGCCCCGCCCCGGAGGTGGACGCCGGGACGGAGCCGCCGGGAGCCGAGACGGCCCCCGGACCGGGCACCGGCCCGCCGGGAGAGGCGCGCGGCGGCTGCAGCGCGGCAGGGCCCGCCGCTCCGGGGCTGCTTGCCGGGGCTGCCTGGGCGCTCGCCCGAGCGCGCCGGAGGCGGGGGCCGGGGTGAAGCAGGGCTCGCGAAAATGGAACCGGGCGCGCGTGGGGCTATAGAGCCCGCGCATGAGCCAGCCTGCTTCCGCCGCCCCTGCCGCCCTGCCGTTCGCCGAGTCCACGCCGCTGGGGCTGTTCGGCCTGGCCATTGGCTGCGCGGCGCTGCTGCCGGTGGCCTTTGGCGTGGCGCTCACCCCCGCGGCGCTGAAGACGGCCGCCATGTTCTGCCTGCTGTTCGGCGCCGGCGGGCAGCTGCTCGCGGGGCTCATGGCGCTCGCCAACAAGAACATGCCGGGCGGCACGCTGTTCACCACCTTCTCTTTCAACTGGGTGATGAACTGGTGGGCGCTGGACGGGATGGCGGAGGGGAAGATGCCGGACGCCACCGTGGTGCTCGCGGTGGACGTGGCCTTCCTCGTCATCTTCCTCGTCCTCACCTACGCGTTCGGCTTCTTCTCCAGGCTGCTGTTCGCGTTCCTGCTGGACATCGACGTGCTGTACGTGGCGCGCATCCTCCGCGAGCTGACCCACGCGCCGCAGTTCGGGCTGGTCATTGCGGCGGCCACGGTGGTGCTCATCTGCACTGCGCTGTGGCTGGCCTTCGCGCTGGTGTTGAACCCCATTGCAGGGCGCGCGGTGTTCCCCATGCCGGGCCCGCTGTTCACGAGCCCACCCGCCGCGCACTGACAGCGGAGATCACGCTGCTTGAGCCCGGTAGCCGCAGTGTGTCAACCAGCCGGCCCAGGCGTGAGTGCGCACCCTGCCGATGTGACTGCCGGACGCGTCGATGAGAACCAGCGGACGTGGATCCAGCAACGCGGCCAGCTGACGCCACGTCACGCGGAGTTCCTGAAGTCGGGGCGTGGCCTGCTCCCTGGCACCCAGCGTCTTTTCATGGGCGACGCGCATCAGCCGCCGCCAGCGGCGGACCGTGGTCTCACCACGCGGATGCGGAGGTTCATCGAGTACGCAGCCGGCAGGCCCCCTGCGTGTCGATCCCCGGCGCAGCCGAAACGGGATCCACCCGCCCGGCCCCCTGGCGATCTACCAGGCGAGCGGGACGCCGTAGCCTTTCAGCTTGCCGTCCCGCGTGACCAGGGTCAGGCCCGCGGCCTTCGCCTGGCAGATGAGCAGCCGGTCAAACGGGTCTCCGTGCCGCCGCGGCAGCGCGGAGACGGACAGCACGTGCGCGTGGTCAATGGGCAGCAGGGTGAACCCGTTTCGCAGCAATTCCTGCGGGATCACCTCGTCCAACGCACCGTCCAGCTTCAGCTTGCCCAGGCCGACCTTGATGGCGATCTCCCAGGAACTCGCAACGCTGAAGTAGACCTCGTTTCGCCTGTCCGAGATGAGCTGTCGCGCCCGCGCTCCCAGTTCCTCGTGCGCGTAGATCCAGAACAGGAAGGCGTGGGTATCCAGCAACAGCCTCATGTCCCATCGTCCAGGAAGAGGTCGTCCGGAAGGGGTTCATCAAAGTCCCGGGCCATCTTCATCTTCCCTGCGCGACTGCCGGGTACACGCGCCTCCGCCGAGCTCTGCGGCAAGGCGGTCAGGCGGGCCACGGGACGCCCCGCACGCGCAATGATGATCTCCTCCCCAGCCAGCACCCGGTCGAGCAGGGCCGAGAAGTGCGTCTTCGCTTCGTGAACATTGACTTTTCGCGCCACGCGGCGACTCCCGGACCTGGACCAATCCGGTAGGTAAGTTAGTCCACCCCAAGGACGGCGGCAACGCACCCGCCGGGAACTCTGTTCACCGCCCCCGGCTGGAAACCCGGGGGGCTGGCCGCATCTGCCGGTGTGCGAGACTCCCGTCTGGCACCCCATGCGCCCACTCCCCCGCCCCCGCCGCCGCGCCCCCCGCATCCTGCTCGTCGAGAATGACCCCAACCGCCACGAGTGGTTCGAGGTCCGCGTCCAGGCCCGGTGGACGGGCAGATGGTGCGCGGGGCGCGCCGCTGGCTCGTGACGGTGCCGTCCGGGCAGTCCGTGAAGTTCAACGCGCAGTACGCCCTCCGCCTGCCGTCAGACCGGACGCTGGTGGGCGGAAACCGGAGGTTCTGACCGCATGCACACCCTGCCCGTTCAACGCGTGGTGCTGATGGAGCACCGGGCGCAGGTGGAGCGCCGCGGGACGGTGGCGCTCTCGGGGACGACGGTGGTGGAAGTCCCCGGCGTGTCGCTCGCATCGGTGGACCGCTCGCTCACCGTGGAGGTGCGAGGCGGCACCCTGGCGGGCAGCAAGCTCGTGCGCCGCTGGAAGGAGCAGCCGGCGGGCGGCTTGCCCGCGGACGCGAGCGAATTGCGCCGCCGGGTGCACGCGCTGGAGCACGCGCTGGAGCACGAGCGGGACGCGCACGAGGACGCGCACGCCCTGCTGCGGGCGCGGGCGGAGACCGTGGCCACCTCGCGCGCGGCACTGCTGCGTGCCGTGGCGAGCCACGCCGCCGTGGGGACGCCGGACGTCGCCGCGTGGCAGGAGCAACTGGCCGCGGTGACGGCGCAGCAGGCGGATTTGGACACAGCGCTCCCGGACGCGTGACAGGCGCTCGGGGACGTGCAGGCACAGCTCGCAGAGGCGCGGGCGGTGCTGGACTCGGCGGAGCAACCGCCCCGGGCGCTGGAGTTCGCGCTGGTGCTGACGCTCTCGGGCACCGGCGAGGCGGCCGTGCGGGCCAGCTACCTGGTCCCCTGCGCGGCGTGGCACCCGGCCAACCGGGCCACGCTGCAGGGGGACACCGTGGCGGTGGAGGCGGTGGCGTGGCAGCGCACGCTGCTCGCGGTGCAGCTGCTCGCGCCCGGCGTCTACGTGGCGATGCACAACCAGGTGCTGTGCTTCCCGGGCGTGGTCAAGGACGCCGAACGGCTGCGGTTCGTGCGCGCGTCCGGCGCCTGAACCTCACGCCGCGCGGCCCAGCGAGAGCCCACCGCAGTGCTCGCAGCGCTGGCGCCCCCCCGCGACCGCCGCGAGCCGCCCGCCGCACGCGGGGCACTCGTTCGTCGCGCCCCCGGCCACCTGCAGCGCCATCAGCGTGTCGCCTGCGCGGTCACGGAACAGCGGCAGCCGCCCGTACGCCTCGAGCCTCGCCACCTGCGACCGCAGCAGCTCCGCCGGCACCTCGAGGTGCGCCGCCAGCTCCGCGAGCCCGATGCGCCCCTGACCGAGCACCACCCGCACGACCTCCCCCGCCATTGCGTCGTCGTAGGCCCGCAGCCCCGGGCGCACCGAGAGGGCCGCCACGGTCACCTCGAAGAGCCCCCGCGCCCACGAGCCGCAGATCGGCAGCATGCCCAGCACAACCGCGACGAGGGCCAGGATCGTCACCGCGTTCATCGCCTTGCCCGTCGCGAGCCACACGACGTCGGCCAGCGCCGCGGCCCCGAAGACCCAAGCCGCAATCCGCCCGCCCCAGCGAAACCAGCCGAACCCGTCGTTGGCCTCGCGGAGGAAAGCCTCGACGAACATCGCCTGCCGGCTCCGCGCAGCGGCCGCGCTCCCAACCCGGAGCCGCGCGGCCTCGAGCCCCGCCGACATGCGCGGCAGCTCCTCGTACCGCTCGCGCCCGCAGTGCTCGCACCGCCGCAGCCCGCGCCCGACGGCCCTGAGCCACGCGCCGCACCCGCCGCATCGCAGCCTCGGCGGCGCGGCCCGGACCATAAGTCCGTCGCCCTCCCGCACGAGCTCGTCGTCCTCGCTCGCGAGCCTCGCCAGCGCCGCCCTGCGCCATCGCCGTCTGGCGACCCACGCAGCCGGGACCTCTTCCTCCGCGAGCAGCTGCGCCTCCGCGCGCCGTCGCGCCCACCGGACGAGCATCTCCCACGGCCCCGTGAGCACCACGACGACGGCCCCGCCCACCGCCAGCGCGAACGCGGCCCCGAGAGCGAGCGTTAGCGCCACCATCCCGAGGACGAGGAACCCCACCGTGATTACTACCAGCGCCACCATAACCGTGCTGTTCTGGAGCTCCTTGCCGAGGGCCCGCCGCGGCTCGAAGCGCGTGACGAGCGCGAGCACCACCGGCAGCGCCGGCAGCAGCACCGCCACGAGCCCCGTCGCGAGGTCCGCGCGCAGCGCCGCCCAGCGCGCGAAGCGGACGCGGGCCACCACCTCCGCCGCCCTCGCTCGCAGCTCCGTCCGGTCAACCGACGCGTTCACCCCTTCACTCTAGCAGGACCTGCGGGCCTCGCGTCGCGCGCGGACGGAGACGCGCTTGTTCGAGGCGGAGAAGGGGCCGGGAGGACACGGGAGGTCGAACGGCTGGTCGAGCGACTCGCCGGCCACGCACGGGCCGGGCGCCAGGCGCACCTCCGCCACCGTCTCCCGCTCGGTGCTCGCAGGCCCGGAGGTGCTCCACCCAAGCCGGAGCCACACCCCGCCCGTGTGCACCACGTCCCGGTCGAAGGTGGCATTCACCCGGCCGCGGATGTGCTCGCCGGGGCGGAAGACGGCCTCTGCCTCCCCGGGGGACAGCTGGGTGTCGAGCCGTGCCATGGGACCAGGACGCTCAGCGCACGTACAGGTAGGACACCGTGGACGTGCACCCGGGGTAGGTGGAGATGCTCACGCCGTAGTACCCCCCGGTGCAGACATCCGTCCGGACGGGCGAGGACAGGCAGAAGAACGAGTCGAAGTCGTTGTTGGTGAGAACCGCCGGGTCGTACCAGCCGAGGTGTCCAAAGCCCACCGTCGCGCAGCCGCCGGCGAACATGTAGACGACGGACGAGTCCGTTGAATCCGCCGAGTTGCTGAAGGCGCAGTTGCCGGCGTTGTTGGGATCCGCGCCGTAGAAGCCGAACAGCAGGTGGGGCAGCGCGTCCGCGCGGGACGTGGCGATCTTGCTGCTCCCGGGCAGGGCACCGGGGAGTGTCGCGATTTCGGTGTACGGCTCGGGCAGCTCTACAAGGAGCACCCATGCCGAAGCCGAAGACGAAGAAGTCCGTTGCTGACACCGCTGGCACCTCCGCCAAGGGGGGCACGGTGGAGCTGCCGAAGGAGCTCATCGACCAGCTACTCGCCGCAGCGGGCGGAGGGGCCGGCCTCACCGGCCCCGACGGCCTGCTGAAGAAGCTGACCGCGGCGCTGGTGAACCGGGCCCTGGAGGCGGAGATGTCGGAGCACCTGGGCTACGACAGCGGTGAGCGCCCGCCACCGGGACAGGGCAACCGCAGGAACGGCCGTCGCACCAAGCAGCTGCGGACGGAGCGCGGAGGCATCGCCGTGGAGGTCCCCCGCGACAGGGCCGGGACGTTCGAGCCGCGGCTGGTGGGCAAGCACCAGCGCTCCTTCGACGGCTTCGACGACAAAATCCTCTCCCTGTACGCCCGGGGGATGACGACGAGGGACATCCAGCGTCACCTCGAAGAGTTGTACGGGGTGGACGTCAGCCCGGACCTCATCAGCCGCGTGACGGACGCCGTGCTGGACGAGCTCAACGAGTGGCAGAGCCGCCCGCTCGAGTCCGTCTACCCCATCGTCTACATCGACGCGCTGGTGGTGAAGATTCGGGACCAGGGCAAGGTGGAGAACAAGGCCGTCCACATCGCCGTGGGCGTCGACGAGGACGGCACACGAGACGTCCTGGGGCTGTGGCTGGAGCGCACCGAGGGGGCGCGCTTCTGGTCCTCCATCCTCGCGGAACTCAAGCACCGGGGCGTGGACGACATCCTCGTCCTGTGCGCGGACGGACTGTCGGGCCTGCCCGAGGCGGTGGAGGCGAACTTCCCCAAGACCATCTTCCAGACGTGCATCGTGCACCTCATCCGCAGCAGCACGCGGTACGTCTCGTACAAGGACCTCAAGCCCGTCTGCGCGGACCTCCGGGCCGTGTACACGGCCGCCACCGCAGACGAGGCCGTGCGGGCCCTGTCCCAGGTGGAGGAGAAGTGGGGGGCCCGGTACGCCCATGTCACGAGGGCCTGGCGCAGCAGGATGGACGAATGGACGCCCTTCCTGGCCTTCCCCGTGGAGCTGCGGCGGGCCATCTACACGACCAACACCATCGAGGCGCTCAACCGCATCTTGCGCAAGTCGCTGAAGACGCGGGGCCCGCTGCCCACGGACGAGGCCGCGCTGAAGCTGCTTTACCTCGCCGTCAGGAACGCGAAGGCCACCTGGGGCCGTGCCCACCGTGACTGGCTGACTGCGCGCATGCAGCTCGCCATCCACTTCGAGGGCCGTCTGGGATAAGACTTACAACGCCGCTCGCAGCGGCATCACCCCGCTGCTCGAGCCCGTACACCGAATTCCTGACACCCTCGATGGCGACCCTCGTGGCGCCCTCCAGGGTCTTCCACTTCGATGGAGTTTCTTACGATTTTCACAATCCGAACGAGTACTGCCGCCCGCTGTCATCGGTATTCACGGCGGCCCGGCTGCGCCGGGTCCATCGTAGGAGTCAGGTGCTGGACATCGCCGAAGAGCAGGAGGCGCGCTACGTCACGTTCAACATCAAGCCACTCGAGACCATCCATACCGTGGAGGTCCGGATGCATGGTGGGACGCTGAAGGCGGGGAAGATCCTCGCCTGGGTCAGCCTCTGGCAGCAGCTCTTGTGGGCGGCGGCCCACCGGGAGGACGTCCCTGAGGTTCCGGACGCGAAGGTCCTCAGGCCCGATGGGGACATCGTGGCGCTCGCGAGGGAATGGCTCCCGGACGCACGCCAGACTCTCCAGGCCCGTTTCCTGGAGAAGCTCGAGGCCCGCCGCCGAGAGATTGAATCCGATCTCCCCCCCGCGGTGCGTGCGGAAGGGGTGTGGTGGAAGCCTGTCCCTTCGTGAGACGTCGCGGGATTCCTCAGTTCACCTCTGCGAGGGAACTGGCGCCACCGCCGTCCCGCCCTTCAGCTTCACCACCTGGCCGGCGATGGTCACCGACGCCGGCGGCGGGAAGACGAAGAAGTTGGCGCCGAATACTCGGGCCCCGGGGCGTACTGGGTAAGCTGGTAGCGCACGCGCACGCGCACCGCGCCGTCTCCGCCCGCCTCCTTGATAACGGGGATGAGGGCCTGCTTGAAGCCGGCCTCGAGGTCCGTGCCCATCACGTCGAGGCTGCCGAACAGCAGCACCCCGAGATGGGCGCGGGACGTCAGCCCTCCCCCGTCCCGTGGCACTTCTTGTACTTCTTCCCGCTCCCGCACGGGCAGGGATCGTTGCGGCCCACGCGGGGGCCTTCGCGGGTGGAGGGCGCCTGCGGTCCGCCGCGCGTCATCACCGCGCCCGGCGGCGGGGCGCGCTGCCCCTGCGTCTCCACCTTCACCCGCACCATGCCGTCCGCGTCCCCGCGGCCCACCAACTGCGCGCGGCGCTGCTGCTCGGCCAGCTGGCGCGCCAGCCGCGTGGCCTCCTCCGCCGCCGCCTTGGGCTGCAGGCGCATCACCTGGGACACGAACTGCCCCTTGATGGCCGCGAGCATCCGCACGAAGCCCGCGTACCCTTCCCGCTTGTACTCCTGCTTCGGGTCCT
>Ga0194130_10004671_pt1 | contig 17209 bp, 5 predicted proteins | sample TA2KigsurfametaG_FD_160084 | JGI IMG/M metagenome (GOLD analysis project Ga0194130, IMG submission 160084) | Freshwater microbial communities from Lake Tanganyika, Tanzania - TA2015050 Kigoma 12 surface | ecosystem: Environmental > Aquatic > Freshwater > Lake | place: Tanzania: Lake Tanganyika... | reverse complement strand
AATCTGTCAAAATTTAAAATGTCTTGCGCTTTGAGTACCCCACCTTTTTTAACTTTGTTCGGCGTAAACCAATTATTCCTGACCGGGGAAGCCCATCGCGGCTTTACTTCATCAATACCGTCTGTTTCGCTGGACAAACCGCCCCTGGTAGGGGCCACCATTTCCCTCCAGGTTCCGTCAAAAATCATTCCATCACGGTCCATATCGCGCCGCTTGAAAGGGTCCAGAACACCCTCAATTCTTTGCAGCGACTGGCGCAAACCTCGACTTGACACGTTTGGCGTCAAGGCACGACCTATTGCCCTTCCGAGACCTTTGGTTCCGTAAATTTCTTCAAAAAGTGATTTGTTGCGCAATTTGTTTTTTGAAGAATTTCTTAGTTCCCTCCTAATTATTGTTCGAATCATGCGGTTCTGGGATTCCCTTTGATTCCTTCTGCCCAGAAAAGTGGTTCCGGCAAGCCTGGCATAATCGCTGTTGTTTGTGCAGGGTAGCCATACTGTGCGTCCGGTTGCAGAGGGCATCCTTCTGACCCCTATGCATCCGAGCATCCTGCTGCGTTTTCGGGCCGACTCGATATCCACAAAAACATCAGGGTCATTATCTCTCGGTGATATACCCGGAATATATGATTTGACACCACCTGAATATATTGTCGAATTTATTGGCGCCGAAACTATTCCGCCGCCTTCCAGTGTTGCGAATCCGCCGAGCGGTTTTGTTTCTCGCAATTTTTCCCAACCCCTTTTTTTGTTTTTGCCCTTGGCGCGCCTTTTGAAATACCTCTCGTTCATCTCCTGATACCCGGACTTTTTGTCAGGCTCTGCGGCGTTCGATATTCTTTCAAGTTCTTCGTGGGTTTCGCATGGCATCCATTTCCCGTCGTGTTTGTGTGCGCCAGTACAGCCCACCCATTGAGCGGCGCGCAAGGCAAAAATCTTTGAATTTGTTTCAGGTTTTGCCGTCATCGGCGAACCTACTTTTTATTAAACGCTTCGAGGGCAACTGCCTTGAGGGCAGCCAAACGCGTGGGGTAACGTTTTTGCATTAATCGTGCCTCTTCGAGGTCGTCCTTAAATTCCTCGTAGACACCTTTGTAACATTTTTTTAAAAGGTCGCCACATTGATAGAGGTCGCGTTCCCCCCTCTCTTCCATCATGCCGGAAATTGAGTCGCGCATGGCTTCTGCTAATTGCGCGCCCCTTTTCGAAATGGAAGGAAAACCCCAGTTTGGGTTCACGCCGTCAAAATCCAGCGAATCCTTGCCGTCGTCAATTTCCGAGAACGGAGGGTAACCCATCAGGGCGTTCAATTCCTTTTCCTGCTTCTCCATGAATTCTTCTGCTTTGTAGTAATCATTGTCTTTATTTGCCATATTTGCCTCACCCGTATTTCTTCATGATGTCATCTCGGCGTGCTATGAGTGTATCTGCGAGAACTTTTGCGCGAGCCGGGTCGCTCACGATGGCTTGAACGGTTTTTCTAATGTCGTCGTCGGTTATGGTTCCGAGTTTTTGGGCCTGCTTTTTCAAAACATCCTTGTCCATGTTGGAAAAATCTACGTTGCCGCCCCTCTTTTGCAACGAAGTCATCTCTCCTACGGAATTTCCGAAAGCAGTTGTGCCTTGACTCCCCTTTTTGGCGCCCTGAGCCCTGTAGTCCAACGAGCCGCCCACGTCGAGACGGACGGCCCTGCCATTGTTGTCGATTTTAATGTTGTCGTTCAGTGGGGCGTCCCAGTTTGCCAACCATGCGTCGGCCACAAAACCCTTTTGGGCCTCGACTTTGTCGCTTGCAAGATTGGGCATTCTTGTTTGAATCATCCTGGAAAGCATCACCGGTTCGCCGTTATTCGTCCCCATTTGCAAATCAGCGGTAGGTACTCCAGCAAGTTCGTACAGTTTTGCCGCCAAAACTTCGGTCTCCATACGTTCCGCCGCTTGAGCGCTGGTTTCGGATGGTTTTTTGAGTTTTGTGTAGTATTTCGTGCCGTTCGGGTCGGTCAACATGGTCGCCGGATTTGAGCCGACATTCTGCGGCGTGCTTCTGGACCAAGCATCCGTGTTTACTGCGCTCTTGGAAACTTTTGGCGCCTCTTGGGGTGCCGGTGCGGACGGCGTCGAATCGTCGTCGGGGTCGGGTCTTCGCGTCGAGGGTCGTCGCTTGCGTCCAATCCTGGACCGTTTAGTAATTTCGGCACCCTCTCGACTACGGTCTTTGCGATTTGCCCATTTGTGCCATACGGCGCCAATTTTTGAGCCATCGGATGCTTTGGCCAACCTTTCGGCCTCGTCTCTCGTAACCGGTATTTGATACGCGGCAATTCCGGTGCGGTTGTGAATCAGGAATGGGTTTTTTACTGCACCGGGTTCGTTGTTTGTGTCAATGCCGTCGACACCAATAATCGGCGCAAGATAACCAAAATTTATGTCCGCATTTTGTTTGGTAAATCTACTTAAATAATCAATCGCCCCAAGAATTTTTCTTCGTTCTTGTGATGTGTCACCCGGGTCGTTGTCAAGTTCTTCGAGCCTTCCAACTAATTGATTTATAATCTGGCCGCTTCTTGAAGTTTCATCGGCCAGATTTGGGATTGCTTTTCTAAATTCGACCGCCAATTCACCCGCAGACATTTTTTCGGCAGCGTCTCTTCCGCCCAGGGTTTTGGCCGCGTCAACAAGTCTTGTTGTCAAGTCGTGCATCTTGTCGTACTCGCGTCTCATTTCGCCAGTGGTCACAATGTCCGCACTTGGTGGTATCAAAACGAGCATGGAGTGCCTATCCATAGGGTTGCCGCTGAATGACATCCATTCGCCGGGGTAAGCAAAATATTCACCCACACCATAGGCCCTCATTCCCTGTCCTGGAATAAATCGTGCCGATTCATTCGTTAAGAACTGCTCGACAAAACCTTCGCTTTCGATTTGTTGGTGCCCGGTACCCCTTATGACGGGCTGCCAACCGGCATCAATCAGCCTGCGCACCTCGTCTTCGTTGAGCAAGGTAGGAAGGTCGGAATAACCATTGTTTTCCCAAAGGTCGGCCAATAGTTGGTCGTATACTTGTTCTTTTTCATTGGCGGTTTTTGCCCCTTTGAGTTCGTCATCCAATTTGGCCATAACATCAACGAAGCGCGGCTTGATTTTGATTGTCCCTTCATTATCAACACTCACGGTCGAAGTTTCGGCTTTGATTTTTCCTAAATCTTTAGCCAGTTCGTCCGCGTCTCGATTACGACGGAAATTGGACACCATTCTTCGCTTCATTGCACGAGTACGAAGGCGCGCCTTCTTTAATTCAAGGGCAGGGTCTCCGGTGGTGAGGACACGACCCTTTCTAAACCCACCCTTTCGACGCGCCGCTCTTTGTGCTTTTTGTTGCGCCCTGGCCGCACGTGCTTTGTTCATTCGCAGTAATCTTTTTCCAAGGGCCTGTTTTTTCTTTTTACCGGTTTCTTCAGGATTCAATTCATCCACGCTCGCGGCTTTTTCAAGACCGCCTGCTTGTTTGAAAATTGATGAATCTTTCCCAGGGCTTGAAAACTTTTTAGTTGCTGGGGTGCCTACTGCTTTGGATATTGCTGTTCTTGTGCCGGTATGGAAATGTTCCAACAAAGAAAAATCATCATTTTCTTCCATGTTTAATATCGTGACTAAATCTTCAAGAAGCCTTTGAATCCTACCCTCTTCACTCAATTGTGGTCGCCCTTGTTTGTCGAGTACGTACTCGCCGGTTTCCGCATTTATTTGAAATTTGTTGACTTTACCTGAAACGATGTTTTCGTCGAGCATTTGCATCATCTCTCGAGCGTCATCTTTTGTTAATGGGTCATCCTTCGGCCTGACCTTCTGTCGTCCGCCAGTTCCCCGAACGCGCTGTCTCACGGCCCGCAAGGATTGTTTATCAAGACCTTCTTCGGTTGCTTTTTGCCACCATTTTTTGTACGGTTTTGTTTTAAGGTATTTGGTTATTTTGGCTTTTTCGGCAGCAATTGCTTCTTTGGTTTTTGTTCGGTCTTCTTCGGACATGGATTCCCAAAGAACCCCATCACCGTCTTGTTTTTTTACACCGCCGTCTTTCAGAATCTGACTGAAATATATATTTCTCCTGGGTTTGGGTTTTGATTTTTCTACTTCAGTTCTTGTTTCTGGAAGCGTTGTGGTTGACCCCAAGCCTCTTGGTCGACTGGCGCGTTCGGTTGTGGCTGTTGCGATTCGACTTGACGTTGCTTGACTCACAGGGCGGCGTCGTGGCGTCGTGGACGAACTTAAGGCACTTTGTTTGAGGACTTGATTTTTAAGGTCCATCAAAGCGATGCGGTCGTCTTCGTCGTCGATGCGTGTCATGTCTATGTTGTCGACCATCGTCAAAACCGCACGTATTTCATCTTTTGTTAATTTTTCACCGTTTTTGGCTTTATTTATGGCCGTGATTGCATCATCAAGGTCGCTGCCCAAATCGTCACCAGAGCCACGACCCGGCGAAGTGGATGATTTCAGAACACCTTGTCTGCGCGCCTGGTTTCTGAGGTCCATGATGGCAATACGCTGGTCTTCATCACCTATACGCGTCATGTCAAGATTGTCGACTGTAGTCAAAATGGCATTGACTTCATCTGCTGAAAGTTTTTTGCCTTCTTTGAGTTTGTTAATAGCGTCAATCGCATCGCTCATGTCGCTGCCCAAATCATCATCGTCACCGCCGGTGCCCGAAGACAGGCCACGTCGTTTTTTGCCGGTCAGGGTTCGCCTCAGGGAGCCGACGGTTGGTTTTTGTTTAGGCGAGGAAACATCTTCAATGAGTTCCTGTAATCGTCTGTCGTTTTCGAAGAGGTCATTGTTGTCTAGAACGTCGTTCAATGATTCCAGAAGCGACGCCCGCTCTTTGTCCGAAAGGGGTTTATCAGAGGCGAATTTTTCCAGATTCCTCGCAAACTGAGGTTCGGCGGTGCCGCGCATAGCGTCTTGCAATTCCTTAATAATGTCTTGGCGGTCATTGTCGCCGGCGGATGAAGACATTCGTTTGACATCGTCAATTAACTCCGCCAACCTGTCATCGTTTTGGAACGTTTCGTTGTTCTCGGCCATGTCTTGAAGGGTTTCAAGTAGTTCAGATTGTTCGTCGCCGGAAACCGACATGCCTTTGGCGATTTTTCGTAGGGCTCTTTGAAGTTCCGGTTCTCGCGCACCCTCGGCCATTTGGGTGATGTCGTCAATCAACCCACCGAATCGCGCGGCCCGTCCTCGACCGTCTAAGTATTTTTGTCTATCTTTTGATGTTTCGCCCAATTTACCCAAAGCAGACGCAACGGTTGCCTCCAATGCGTTCGCCCTGCTTGATTTGTTTCCGTCGGGGTCAAATGCGGCAATTACCTTTACGGGGTTGACATCCCGACCGGAGGCGACTCCGTTTATGTATTCCGATAAAGCATTCAGTACGTCGGACGGATATCTTTCGGTCTCGTCTTTCGCCAAATCGGAGGCCACGCCATCAACCAAATTCTTTATCAACTTCTGTCTATTTTTGGGGTCTGCTTTCTTGAAATCATCCTGTTGCGATAGTGCCGACAATTTTGCCGTCACAGTTGAAATTAAGTTGCCAGAATTTGACCAATCGGAGCCGTCCGCTTCCCACGCCTTCCTGAGTCCACTGTCCCAGTCCGCACCGCCCGCGTTGACGGAATCCATAAAGCCAATAGCGTCTTCAATGCTCTGCCCGGTGCTTGACTCCAGTCCGCGCGGTTTCTTTTTGTCAACAAATGCGGTGCGAGAACCGCGCCCCCGACCTCTCTTGCGAATACTTTCTTGCACGCCGCGGCTGGCTTGTTCAAATATTCTCGACATTTCGGCTTCTCGTCTTTTGGCATCTTCAATTATTTGCAACGATTGCGAACCAATTGGTTTGTTTGGGTCTGGCACGAATGGTTTTCCTGTTTGCGAAGAAAGTCCACGAGAAATAGGTTTTGCGGATGGTTTAAATCTTGTTGGGTCTGGCATTTCGCGCCATGTCCCATCAAAAATCATTCCGTCACCGTCGACGTCGCGACGCGTTCTTGGGTCCAATACTCCTGTAATCACCCGCGAAGCCCTACCTCGCATTGAACTTCGGCCCCTATTTGGCATTGCGCCACGGGCGGCCCTACCAATTGCGTACCCGAGGCGACCTTTGACAAAAAAATCAACTATTTCTTTGGTGCCCTGACCGATTTGGTCGCGCTTGATAATTTGAATATTTTCCTTGACGACAATGTCTTTATTTATAAGTTTTATGATTTGCGCGCCAAATTTTCGTTCTTGGCCTTTTGACATCTTTTGCTGCACCGCGTAGCGTTCCGCCATTTGTGATGTGCGATTCGGCTTTGGATTGAATTGTTTGGTTTCATAATTAAAAGCCAACTCATTGGTCCGAACCTTCAACCCAATTTCGCTCCTTGCCACAGACTGTTGGAAAGATTTGGCCTTATAGGAAACGACTGCTTTTTTGTTGCCCTGTTTTTTGGGAATTTTTTTTCCCGTCACCTCTGGATATTTGGAAACATTGGAGTATCTGGCTGATTTCAACAAGAGTTGACGATTTCCCCTGGCCCCCGAAGTCGTGGAGGCGAGAGCCAAGTCGAGACTGCCGGCGACAATTTTGGCAGACATTTCATCGGAAAGATTTTTGAATTCACCGACCGAAACGCCTGCAGGCAGGTCGGACAAGCCAAGTTTGTTTTTGTTGGCCCAATCCGACCATTCAATACCCTTATCGCTCCAACCATAAAACTGGTTTAGACCGTCAGACTTAACGACTACGCCAAAATTGATTCCCCTGTGAACATTTTTCAAAATCGCGTATTTTTTCATCATTTGCCGCTAACTATTTGATTAATTGCTTCATTGCTCGAGATGAGTTGTTGCAACCTGTTCTCGTAAAGTTTCTCGAGTATGTTTAAATGAATCTTTTCTCCAGAGGACAATTTGCTGTCGCTGTAAAGTTTTGTTTTAAAATTATTAAAACTAAATTCCCTGGCGCGCTTAATAAGTGTAGCAATAAATTGCAATACCAGGTTGCGTTGGTTCTCGCGAAGATTTTCAAAATATTTTTTGTAGAGTTCTGATTCGCTTGCACCAAAAAGTTTTTCAATACTTTCTTTGGTTCTTTGCGTAATTAAAATTTTTGATAATTCAACCAACCCGGCTCCCTCGTTCGACGTTGGGACAATTCTGACCTTGTTGTCGGTCTTTGCAATATCAACGGAGCCAGGGTTTCTATTTTGGACATCTGTTAACAAATCGGACACAAGAAGTCGAGTGACATCCTGCCAGGGCGCATTACGAAACGTTAAATCATCGTCGATTTTTCCACCACGCGAAACTGTTGCCGAATCTTCGGTCAGGTATTTACGAGAATCCCCTGAACCGACGAACAATACATTCGGGGACTGCAGGCCCAGGTGCTGTTGCACCTCAGAGACAAACCTTTGAGAGACGGCTTCGAATTTTTTGGGATTTGATTTTTCAAGGTATTTGTCTCCGTTCGGAATCGAGACCATGGTTCGCGTATCGGAAACCTTTTCGCGTTTGATGTTGTTTGCTTTGGCCATGGCCTCCTGCAAGATTTCGGGCGATATCTGGACCAGGGAGCCGCCTTGCGCGATGTGTGCGACCGCGCTTGCCAAAGTCGTAATATCATCACCCAACGGCGCGGATGATTGCATGACCGGGGTCTTGTCTGCAACATTTTCCTCCGCGCCCGTCGGCTTTTGTTTGCCCTTTCGTCTGCTGAATGCCATCGTCGCCCATTTTTGGCGTCCGTCTTTGGTTATTTCGTTCGGGTTTTTGATGCCGACGAATTTTTCGGAATATCTAACGCCTTCGCCGGTTTCGGTTGCAACCATTTTTAGGCGAGCCGACGGGTCCTTGGAGTTGCTCGCTTCAATTGCGGAATTAACGGTTCGACCGAGTTTTCGCCGTTCACCAACCGTCAGCGGGCGAATCTTTTCCAGCGTCAACTCGTGGCCCCCGGGAAGAACGTATTTAAGACGGACAATACCGGTGTTGGACAGCAAACCGAGTTCATCCTTGCCGATAAGGTCAGGGCTCATGACGCTCATCATGTACGTCGCACCTTCCATGTCCCTGCTGTCGGGAATGGTTCTCAAGACCGACGCGGGAACGACCGGTTCCAAAACGAATCCGTCTTTACGAACCATACGAACAATCGGCTGGTCGACCGCACTGAGCGGTTTGACCAATTTTTCTATTTCCGCTCGTGCTTTGGCTGGATTGGGCAGCGATACACGCGGGATTTGCGGCGCCCTGGAAACATCGGTGTTTGCCGGAGTTTGACCAGCGCCCAACACGGTGCTGCCAATATTGCTGGAAGGTGTTTCTCTTGCTATTGTTCGACGAATCAAAGATATTGCGGCGCCCAAGGGCCCTGCGATGATGAACAATTTTTGTCCGCACGTCGAAAATTGGTTATCGGTAAAGCGCCCGCCGTATTGGTAGCCTTCTGGGCATCGTGAGACGCCGTCTCCTGCCCCACGCCTCATGCCCGGAACGCCCGGAATGCCCGGAGTCAGCAACCTGGTTACCGACGAGCGAATTGGGCTCCGTATCATGCTCAGGTTTCCCGGAGTGATGGTCGAGCCGACCGCCTGAACGGCCTGAAGGACCGGATTGTTGCTGCTGACTAAACCAATTCTTTTAAATTCAAATCCACGGCTGCTGCCGGACCTTTTGATGAGGGCCTTGTAAGAAATTAATTCCGGGCTTGTTGCGCCAAAATTTTTCATTATTTTTGTTGGACTTTGACCGTTGTTAACAAAAATGGTTCGGACTTTTTTGATTTCCGTCGATGGGCAGCAAAGGCTCTTATTTGTGAGTTGCTTGACTTCAGAAATTATAAATTTGTTTTCCATGGTCATCCGCAACACTTTATGCCAACATAGGGGGCCACGACCGGCAACCCGAGATTGTCGGTGCCCTCAATTTCCCAATTGTTGTCGTCGTTCAGATACGAAACAAAATCTTTTTCAGCATCGATGAATTCCTGCAAAACCTTCACGGCGTGCGTCGTGTCGCCGGCGGTAACGACATTCATTTCCTCGCTTTTCTCGCGCCAAGAATCTTCGGAGAAAAATTCATCTTTGTTTTGGGTAAATTCTTCGCTTTTGCCAAGAGGTTTGCCTTTTCCGACAGCCCGGGCAAGTCTTCTCGGCGCTCGAATGGCCCTGCTCAGTCTTTCGCTGAATTCAGAATTAGTCCAATTTCTTTTCTTGAGTTTCCCCTTGCAATTCTTCATCCCCGGATGGTGGCAGCCCTCGTTGGGCCACAATCCGGTCGTTTCGTGGTGGAGCCACGCACAGATGTTGTTGAGTGGGTACAGTTCCGGATGGTTTGCCAAGATGATTCGGCACCTACGGAACCCCCCTGGTTTTCGCATTATGGGGCGCCAATATCGCAGGAGCCTCTCGAGGTTGCCTCGTCTCGGCCCGTAACCGCGAAGGATGTCTCCCGTAATTCTTTCTTGCGGCAAATCAAAAATGACATCTTGCGGCGCCTTGAAATAAAACTCATCCATTTTTGGATTTTTTCTTTCTTTTTCCCTTTTTGAATTTCTGTCCGGGGGCTTCAATCCAGTTTGCAATCATCTTCCGAGACCACTGACCGGTATTCTTCGCGAGAACGAAATCCATCGCCCTGTTTTCGAATTCCAAAGACTTTGCCTGTCTTTGCAAAACATCCTTAACAATTATCGCACCGGTCAAAAGTTCTTCACGAATCGGTAAGGACTTGCTTACAAAAACAGAATACCAGTGAATGTTTGTTTTGGATTGATGTCCATTCCATAGGTAGTCATGAAATTTGGTGTTCAGAATTTTTTGGGTCTGGGGATGGTTGTCAATATATTCCCAAAAATTTTCCACCTTTACATCACCTATTTTGTTTTTAATGACGCAATCGGCATCAGGATGTACCGAGTCGACAATGAAGTAAATTTTGTTTGTGTCGGATTTTCCTACAAGTATTGACTTCATGTCTGTGCAAACTCTTTACGTCGGTCTTCGCTTCGATTTGTTCGCCGCGTGCGTCTTCGGCCAATTTTACCAGATTTGGGATTTTTGATTAACAATGGCATCAACGCAAAAGCCACGACAAGCGGGTCCAGGTCTTCAAGATTTACGGGGTCATCTATTTGTGCCGATTTGATGTTTTGACCCAATTTTTCAAGCAATGGAAAGATGGTGTCTTGGGAAATTTTTGCTGGTTGATGCCAGAGGTCTCCAAGCGTTTCGATTACTTCTTCCCCATTTATGTCGGTTTTCTTTATTCTTTTGCCCGATTGCACTCTTATTTTCGGCGCCCTGGCAAACAAAAACCATGAAGCAAATGCTTCGGCCAGCGCTTCGGCCGCCTTTTCGGCGCCGTAACGAGTCGCCGCCAATCCTCTTTCTATTTCCTGCGCCTTCAATGCCGACTGATAAATATCTTCAGGGCTACCACCGAGGTCTATTTTTTCTCCCCCACTCAACAATGATTTTAAAAACTTTTTCATCGTGGAGGGCAGTTTTAATTTATCCAATTTTGTTTTGTCTCGCATGGAAAAATCAAGCAGGTGGCCGAATTCGTGGACCATGGTCGCATAAGCAAGCCTCCCGGCAAATTCAGTTCTTGCTTCAACTTTTTGATTATCATCTAGGTCCCTATACCTAGGGGGTAGATTCAAAACGCCTAAGGCAGACACCGTCGACCCGCCCTGAACCGAAAAACTTTCTGTTCGTTGGCCAGGGTTTTGGACCCGAACTTGCCCTGAATTGAAAGGATATTCCATTCGGAAGAACTTGTCTGCCAAACTATCAATTTCATGAATAGAAACGGTAATTTTTGTTTTCTGCTTCCCGCCCTCCCTGAATCTTGTCGTTCTAAAAAATTTTGCCCTTACTGTAAATTTGCCCAGCGCGGAATCCGGTATAAACATACCCATTCGTCCTTCAATGCCGCCATCTGAAATTTCGATTGAAAAATTGTTATCTTTCAAAAGCCCTTTCATTCCCGGTGTGTTCACCAACAAGTCATCCAGAGCCTGGAGGGACGAATATGCCGCGTTGTTTCTAAGTGATGGGCGTTTACTCCCGTCTTCAAACGAGTCCATTTCTTTAAACAATGACTTTTTTACCTCAATATCTATGCCGTAGTTTTTTTTGAAATATCTTCGGACCTGGCCCTTTGAATAACCAAATTTTTTCTTGAGATTCTCCGGTGTCTCAACTCTTGGCACCCCCAGTTCATCTCGCCCGAAGGGTAGTTCGAGTGGCCCGTCTTCTAATTTTTGCCCGACCGTTCGACCCGGAGGGGTTCCGAAAATATCGTCGATTGACGTGCTGCTTGACAGGCCCCTGGTTTTTGGGAGGCTTGCCGCAAAATCGACGACGTTTTGCTGTTCGCGGCTAGTAAGATTTCCGAAATCAATTTGACCAGAGCCACCCATCAAGGCATTATTTCGAACCACCTGCAAAACATCCTTGGAATAGGACGGGCTTTGGTCGGATTTTTTGGCGACTGATTTTTTGGCAATACCAAAAGTCTCGGTAAATTCGTTGGCCAATCTCATGATTTGCGAAATGGGGGCATCAACCACCCTTACATTCATTTCGTGATTATTGCCCAATATGCCGTCCGCAAAATCAAGACCCAACTGTGCGGCCCATCTGTGATGCCCGTCAATTACGTAACCATCTCGTGAGATAAATATTGGACTTGCGCCGGGGTTCCATGTTCCGGCCTTTGCACTGGACAGCATTTTCGCAACATTCTGACCCTGCATGTCTCTTTGTGTTGCTTTTAACTTGTTTGATTGGACATATTGGGCGTCCGATATTTTGAGTCCTTGTTCTTTTAAGAAATTAACAAATTCTACGCTTGCATTGACTTCGTCTTTAACTTTTTCTCCTTTGGCGAGTCGCTCAGCGTTTTGTTTTTCGAGCAGTTTTTCCGCAGGACTGTCCGCCACGACTTTGCCCTCTGCCTGGGGCATCAAATTTCGAGGTATACCCTTGTTCCCCAAACAAAATATACTTACCCCCTTAATTGTGATTTGACACAAATCAAAAACAACATTGCTCAACGTTTCTTTGTCTATTTGGCCTTCTGCAGCCATTTTCTCTAAAGTAACGACCATTCTTGCAAAATCGTCTATTAATGTATGCGCCCCCTCAACGTCTGGCACATCAACATCGTGACCATCAAGAAGCGCCATAACCGCTTCTTCGACAGTGTCGACCTTAACTAATATTCTCGGTTCTTGCGGCTTGATTTTTAAGTTCTCGAGATATTTTTCAAAATCTTCATCGACCACATCCGGAGCCTCAGGAACCGGCACCCACTTGAGGGTGCCATCCGATTCTTTGGAAATTGTGCCCCTGGGGTTGGCGGCCGTCGACGATGCAAGTCCGCGTCGCGGAGATTCTGGTCTCAATCTATTCAACTCATCGTCGACCATGGAAATAAAGTTTTTTTGATTTACCGGACTTGTGTCAAAAGTTGATTCATTATCTGGATGGTCAAATAGGGGCGTGCCTTTCCCCTTCTCCGCCCTAATTTTTCTGTATCTTAACAACGCCTCATATGGCGTTGTCATTTCATCCACAATTACATCTTTGGGCGAAATATCCGTCCATTCCCCGGAGGAAATCTGTTTATCGACCCACTTCGATGTCATTGCGGTGTTGAATGGTTCAACATCATCAAGATTTAGTTCTTTGGAATCAATGATTACATCGATTCCGTATTTTTCAAACAAATCATCGCGTTGACGCGCCGCCGCAATTATGTTTGTAAAACTTGCTTCGGGATTTGCTCCAAGCATGCTCATTTCTCCCTGCGACCATATGTGCTCACCGCGCAAACCAAAAGGTTTGGAAACAATAGATTCAACATCAGAAAGTTCAAAACTTCCAACTGTTAGGGATTCCACATATCGCTTAAGGCCATTGCTGCCTGCGCTAGCCACGGTATCTTTTCTTCCCGTTCGGGTTTCAAAAAGAACGGCCAATGGGTCAAAAAACATCGAGGCCAAACGCCCATCTTTGGAAAGATTCGAAAGCCGCGCGCCCGGCTCAATCACATCACTACCACTCGTGCTTACATCACTTACCGAATCACCATTGATTGCAAGAGTTCGTTCTGCAACTTCAGGTCTCAGAACAATTGAATTGGCGCCATATTGGCTATCGTTTTTATAAATTTGTTTGCCAGTTCCAGTATGTGCTGCTTGTCTCCCCTCTTTGCCAGCCGACGGTGCATTGTGCTGTATTTCAATATCTTCGCCATACAGTTCCCTTAGTCGTCGAGCCCTTGTTTCGCTCGGTGTGGTTTGCAGCGTCATCGCCGAGGATGGTCTCAATGACGTTGTTTCGGAATCGGTGTCGCCAGAGAAGTTCAACAATTGCGATTCTGCTGCGCGTCTGATTGCGGGAACATCAAACCCGGTTGCTTGGCCGCCTTGAGTTGCCCTACCTTGATGAACGGTTTCGTATCTGCCGGAGGTAATAAGGCCTATCGGGCTATTCATCAATACTGTCGCCCTTTTGTCAAATGGGCTCTCAAATTTGCCCATTGCTTCCTCAATCGCTGCATCGTATTGTTCTGGCGTCATCGCGCCAACTTCTTTTATAAAATCATCTATCTGACCAACAAGTTGCCTATCGCCCCTGACGTCCGCTATTTCTCGCAAAACTTCCAACCTGTGACCGAATGTGTCACCTCCAGGCGTTTGTCTCAGTATTTCAAGGTCGGACAATTTTGCGTCTTCCGCGAGTTCGCGCAAAATCTTTTTATTTTCAGCAGTCAAAGACGATTCAATTTTCCTTTTTACTGCTGCCATTGTTTCTGGTTTTAGTCTGTCGGCTTTTGCTTGTTCAAACAGTCGTGGGACAATCTCTCTTTCCTGTCTGTCCATGTCTACGCCAATATCATTGGCTTTTGCAAGAATGTCAATTGTTTTTTGATTAGCGCGATTGCTTTCATTCTCTAAATTAATTTGATTTATGGTGCTTGAGCGCAACCCCCTGTTCGCTGGCATGACCCTATCTGCGTCAAATTCTCGGGGAATCTTCTCGAGTTGCAAAATTAAATCGTCTGGCCTGTTTGCGGCGCCGGCGTCCCTCACTTTCCCGTAAGGAACGTTTTCAAATTCTCTGGTGGTTCCGTTGCGGTAGGAAACTTTCAACGTTTGGGTCTGAGGGTCATATTCGATTTTTTGCGCCAATTTTGATTTTCGCGGGTCGACCTCCATGGCGACCGCCGTTTGCGTTCTGCTTGCCAAAGCGGCCGCCTGTCGTCTCTCAATTCTATTTTCGGCTCGCTTGGCGACGATTCTTTGTTCAAGCGGGCTCAAATCGTTCGAACCCAACGAATGAAGCGTTCGGCGTAGTTCGTTTAATTGCGTGTCCGCATCTTTCTGTGATGCGACCCGACCTACGAAAATATTATTTTTTGTCTTGCCAATAATTTCGATTTCTCCGGGCGGCAAAATCAGCGCACCCACTTCGCCCTTCTGCGTTCCAGGCGTGTTGTCAGGTAATCCGGAAGAACCTTCTGGGACCAGAATCATCATGCGCTGGCCCTGTTGTTCTGAGGGAAGGCCGGGTTTCGAGCCTTCGATATCCTCGTTGGTGTGGATGATTGCCGTGAAATGTTTGTTCACGGAAATTTTCGTTCCACGTTCGTCGTTCAACGTATCGAACGAATTGGTTGGAACATTGATTTCGGCGACCATGTCCATCGGCAGCGATGACGATTCAATCAAATCCATGAACGGGATAAATTGCTCTTCCACCGCGTTGACGACCTGGTCCGGCCTGCTCCTCAGCGCCGCCGCCCAATTTCCGGGGTCCGAGGAATTCCAAATTGAACCCCTCCATTCGCCTTCGAGGATTTCTTTTTGTCGGCTCGTTGCGTCTCGCAAAACGAATTCCCTCACCAAATTATTTGCTCGTGATGACTCGCTTCTCGAACTCAAACCCTTTGCGGCCCTCCTGAAACGCGAAACCGCGTCAAAAAAATCCCCGGGTTCTTCGACGATAAACCCACTATCGCCAGGAATGGTTTCTGGTGCCGAGTCAATAAGTCTTCGGTTTTGTCTTTTTTTCCTTAGATTAAATTTGCTGCCAAATTTCTTGTTGAAATCTTTTTTCAAACGGGCTACGTCAACCGAGTGGTCGGGCTTGGCAAGCGGATTGGCCTTGCCGTAATCCGGCGATATGTCAACGTCGAAATTCAAGGGACCGAGGAAGGCCTCTATCTCGGGTGTTTTTTGAATGAACCCGGATTCGACGCCTGCAGCCAGTTCGGCCTGCATTTCCGCAACGGTCAACGCGGCTTGTTGCTGGAAATACCCTTGTGTCTCTCTGAAAAAATCGGCATCTGCCGTTTCATAAACTTTTCGCATTCTTTCGTAAACTATTTTTGCTGATTCTTTTTTTGTCCCATTTTCCATGGTTTGTATTTGATTTCTCAAGCGGATGAGAGGCGCAAGCAAATCTTGGACACGAGAAATGCTGCCATCAACAAAAGGCTGGGTGAACGCCGCCTGATAATAATGTGACATGGCATATTTGCCACCGGCGTTTTTGCTCAACAAAACCTGCATTATTTCCGGAAGATTATCGACCGCTGTCAACAACCATTCGGGGTTGCTCAAAATTGACGCATAGTCCCAATCTCTTCCGAAAGCACCCGGAATTTTTTCGTTGCCAGCGATTAAATTCAAAACAAGGTCCATTACTTGTTCGTTTGTCAGGCCATCCGTTGCGCCAGGAATTGATTTCAGGAATCTTTCAACCAGCAAAATTTGTCGGCCGTGGGTTAATTCGTGGTTAATGATGTATATCCCTTGGCCCATTAGGCCCATGTTGTCGCGTATAAAATGCTGCGAATAATATTCCCCTTGTTCAACCCTCTGCTCTAACGCCTCGAGGTTCATCAGTTCATCGAAATATTCATTTTTGATTTTTTCCGCACCGGCCCTATCGAGCGAAGACGAAATAGCCTGCAACTTTGCCACCTCGGTCCCCACCGAAGTTTCGGGTTCAAACAAAGTAAACTCAGTAGATTTGGGGTCGAAGCCTTTATTGGCAATCAGCGGTTTTAAAGGATTTAACAGGACCTCGAAGCCACCATCGGGTGACGGACGACAAACCGCGTCACTATCTCCCAGGTCTTCGTCAAACGGGCTCAAATATGTAATAGTCTTCAAGTTGTCCATCAAGTTTGGGTTTCGTCGTCTCTGGTTGATTATCCCCACCAAATAAGACGCCTCAAACTTTTGCAACTCGGTAAATTTTTGCTGGGCCTTGAGGGCTAATTTTCCAAGTTCTGGGTCGCCCTCAAATGCTTCTGCGTAAGATTTGGTTCCGCTTAAAACTTCAAGCAAGGCATTTTTCAATCGCGCCGAATCACCGCCGAATTTTTTGTCGACAATTTCTCGCAAAGTTTTTGTATCAATGCCGAAGTTGCTTGGTTCATTGAGCAGTACGTCTAGGACAAGTTGCGCCTGTCGCGCGCGATGACTCGCCATCCCCGCCGCAAAATTTTTGCCGATTTTTGTACCAAAATAATCTTCAAGATTTAGGCCCCATCCTCCGTTTTCAGGTTGCTTCAAAAGCAGGAGAACTTTGGTCAAACCGTCCTGCACAGACTCGGCGTTGGTCGGGTCAATCATCACCCCAAGGTCCGCTGCAAAATCAAGGACTTCTTGCACATCCAACTCGGCTTTGTCCCTGAATCGCTGACGCTGGACGGCCTGTTTTACCAACGTCCTTATTTCTGCTTCGCCCTTGTCCGGGAAAGCCGCGCGTATCGCGGTGTCAAACTCTTCCTCGTACATGTCGGGCGTAATTTTTTTTGCGGAGGCCCTGATTTCTTCGACGTCCCTCACGAATTCTGGGCTCGGGGGTGCGGGTGGTCTTTGCAACGGGCGACCGTCAGGACCGAGCAATTCCCCGGTTGGACCCTTGATGGTCGCAGACGCAAGTCCTCTTCGAATTCGGTTCGCCACAGCCGGTGGCGCCATCAGGGTTTCATCCGAACCGCCCCTCATGGTGGGTGCTGATTGATTAATACTTCTAAGGCCTTGGAAAATTTCTTCGTTGACGTTCTGTATGACTTTCATTACGGCGCGTCCGATTGCCGGGGTAAAGTCGAAACAGTTGCTGCCTATGTCG
>Ga0194130_10004669_pt1 | contig 17217 bp, 3 predicted proteins | sample TA2KigsurfametaG_FD_160084 | JGI IMG/M metagenome (GOLD analysis project Ga0194130, IMG submission 160084) | Freshwater microbial communities from Lake Tanganyika, Tanzania - TA2015050 Kigoma 12 surface | ecosystem: Environmental > Aquatic > Freshwater > Lake | place: Tanzania: Lake Tanganyika... | reverse complement strand
TTGATTTGATATGGAGTTCGGATTACGGTGGATATCTCTACATGCCAATTGTCGAAAAAGAACAAATTTTCGCAAATTTTGGAAACTAAAAGTTGCCTGTAATAAATGTAGATTCTTTTATTTTCTCCATGTAATCTGATTTGGTGAGTTTTAAGGATTAACCTATAATAATTAAAGGCAATGGATTCACTTAACTATAATTATCATGCAGAGTTTCGACTATTTAATAGCATGATATGACAATTCAAACAGATTTCAATTAAAAATCTTAAGATTATCAAGATTGGTACCAAGTCGAAGTAATAAGTGATGACACAGCTTATTGTTATGCTCCTTAAACTTCTGACTTTTTAATTTTATACCTTAAGGGCGCTGAGTTGGTTGAAATTTTACAAGCTAAAGTTCGTATTGTTTAAAAACCTTACATTTAGACAACAACGATGATGAAGAAGCAAAATCAAGTCCTTGTTTAAGGTTCTAATTTACAGCCGTGGGATTAATCTTAAGTTACATGCAAATTTTACACTTAAGATAAGCTTTTTTACAATTCGAGCGCATTTATTATTTCTGGTTCAAGCATAACGTGCAACATTTCGGAGTAATTAAATTGCATTTCCTTATCACTTGTATTATTATACTATAACGAGCAAATTACTACAAACTAAGTTGATCTAATTTATCCAAACGTTCACAGCCAGACTTCAATCGATTAAATTATGCCACTTTAACTTTACTCGTTGATTCCAAACTAGATAATTTAATTTACATTATCAGATTATCTTGCATGTAACAAGCCTAAAACTTTGCAGTGCCTCTTTACTTCAGATGTAACTGTGGGAACACTTGATTGGCCAATAGGTTCATGCCCAATTCCACTTTATCCAATTACGTAGAATTTGCAGATTTAAATTGATGGAAATATTTTACCAAAAATTATCTAGGGAGTAGTCAAATATGATATGAGTATGCAAGTGCTGAGTATATCGCCTGATACATTTGTTTTAGGCTATAGTAGAACTGTAAAGATTTTATTGTCAAAAGACGCCAATATAACCTGTTAATTTAATTAAGCAAACTCCACTTAGGAAATCAAGACTACATTTGTGGGTAATTAACTTCGAACATGTTAAGTTCCATCAGTTCAAGGTAAATATTTTATGAGAGTTTTGCTAAATGGACAAATACTTGGTTCTCAAAATTAGGAATAAGAGTTTATGCTGGATGTCATATCTGTTACCAAACCAATTGTAATTAATAGTGTATAATTACCTCCTACAACACCGCTTATTTTCGAAAACTTTGATCCCATATATGACGGTTGCTTATTTTATAAACACGGATTTTCGGTTGAAACAAGTATTCCGTGTTCGCCTCCTCAATATAATACTGAATTGCAACTTCATGTTCGAGGAACTGAGGTGTACATACCTATTGCGGTTATTTAAATAGCTCGTCCAAGCATTACTCACCTGATCTTGTAATAAAATCAAGCTAATTTATTTACTGCATTTGTGTATCAGGATGAGTAATGGCCAAGTATGTCAGATGTGAAATGTATTTAAACAATTGCAAATGGCTAAAGATATGTTTCTTCCTTCTCAGGTGGAACTTGCTAATTAGTAATACCGTCTGGAAATTTGACTTTACAATACAACTCTTATTAGACAAACAGTCTTTAAATAGTGTAGCCTTTACCTTTTATCAAGCCTCAAAATTATTTTTCAAACTACGTAACTAATATCAATCCGGTTTTAACTACTTTAAGTTAACTAAGATCTCAATCGATCACAATGATAGAATCATAGGATTACATAAGTATTGGCGGAGAAGGCTTGACTGCACATGACAAGGTAGGTTTTTACTCATTATAAGGCAAACAATTACAAGAGTGTCGAGTTATTTCATAAACTTAAGTTGACTGCTATCTTTAACCAGTTGAGCCAGGCTTTTATTAAGTGATTTTAAATTAAAATCAGACAATACCTATTAAAGTCTTTACTCTTTAAAATTAGCTTCAAGACAGCAAACTCTTCTATGATCTATGCTAAAAATAGTATTCTGATCATAGCGAAAAAAGAACAATTTTAACATTTACAACTTACAAGAGTTTAGAATAAATCACTTAGTTAGAAGTTTCTAAGTTATGGGTATTAAGAAATGAAGTATATGAGACTTATGTATAGCTTTAAAATAGTTCAGAAACTCTTAACTAATACTGTGGCAGGTATTTTGACTCTTGGCTGCGAAAGTGCAATCTAAATTCTTAAGCTCTTTTAGAATTATTTATTGACAATCGAATCTGCAACTTTACCTTATAGCAGATACAGCGGACACAAAACAACGAAATCGCTTTGCCGGTCAATTTTACAATTGATCCTGAAATATTTACATGTTCGAATGGCCATCAAACATTCTACGCCACCTTTTCGGGCTCTTCACCAAAACCTGCTTACCTAAACACTGCAACTAAACTTAACTACTTGAATTAAACGTCTGCTACTTTTTAATTACCCTGCAATGCTAGAAAAAATATCTCCACATTAGATATAAAAATCAAAGACTAAATATTCACTGTGCTCCAAATACAACCATTCACAGTTAAAAGACTTAAAATAGACTCTTTCTTTATAGGGGACCGCATTCTAGAATTCAAACTAATACTGCCTTATTTAGATTAGTCTGATATTACACCCGTCAATGAAAATACTTACTAATGCAAGTTTGGTATGTGTCCATCGTAACTGTCAATAAGAGACTAAGTTGTTGCGAACCTGCCCAATTTTGTTTCACCGCCACAACAAGTAATTTTACTGACAAAAAATGTTTAGCTTGGAATTTAAAGTTATATTGAAGTGCTCAATGGACAAGGTAATTGTGTAGTAGGTGGGATCCTTGCACCATCATCAACTGAATTTACTACTAGCTAACTAAAATTAAAGTGTTACTTCGCATAAAATACTGCCGGTGCATATGACGTGCAAGTTAATCGTGCATATATTGGCTAATTATAAATATCAGATAGACCATTTCTCATAACTTAGCAAATCTATGCATATGATCTAAAACTTGTTGCAATTGAAGTAAAAAATTAGATTTAGGACTTGAACTGCATAATAAAGTCGTAGTCTGAGCGTACATTGCGATCTAGTCCATTGATTGCGTTAAATTAGACTAATTACTGTAATGTGACAGGAATTAAGCCAGGTAATTACATTTTGAGCTTGGGTTAAAATTCTAGGCAAATATCATATAATGAAGCTACACTAATTATTGCAAACAAGACTTTTATTACCAGTATAAAGCCTGATATATTATACCAACAAATAGACTAGTCTTACTAAGTCGAACTAGTCGGAGATTTCAGTCACATAGTAAACAAACCTGTCAGTTTCTACATGAAGTTTTCTGATAATGCGCGGACGTAGATAAATAATCCAATTCTTTTTAGTTCATAAAAAATACTGCTTGATTTGAAAAATGTAGCTAATTTAGCAACTCCAGGCACATACCTGATTTAACTGCAAACAAATGAGTCAACTTCGGCAAGTTTAATATTAGCGGATGCAAAGATTAAGATTTTATCACCAATTATAATCACTTCATACACACCAATGATCGTAATTTAGTAAGAGCCAAAACCTATTTTAGTAAACTTTAATACATCTCAGCAAACTGCAGACTCTTGTTTTGCAGGTCAATCATATCAGTCACTAAAAGTAGCAAATTTTTCTAATAAGTAATGCTTACTTGGCTAAAATGAATAAACAATTGTTTTAGGAATTCATGGTCAAATTGCATCTTAAAGTATCCTGGTGAAGCGTCTTAAAATAAGAGTTTCCTCGGCATACTACTAAAACAATAAGGTTGATGTGTATGGAGTGGGACTTAATCAGCTGACAAGATTTGGACGTGGATTTAAATGTCAACTGATAAATCTAAGCGGCCATGCCTACTTTTCCACAATATCTTTTAGCGTTACTGACTCTAAATTGATTTGCCTTAACGTTGGTTCCAAAGTGCCACATAAAGTTCGTCTCGTCAGTGACGATCCTTTTTATTTTGTTTCAACAACGCCAATTTAAGTTTTAAATGCAACGAATTTATAGCCTAACTCTTTAATCTAATTATAAAATGACAAAGTTCTTAGCCAAAATAGCTCTATAAAAGTTCAAAAAAGCTTTTCAATTTCCAATGTTTATCCAAATGGAGTCCTACACTATCAAGACTTTTTATAACTTAGCGTTTAAACACTGGACTTAATCGATCCAGAAACAATTTTGCCTTATTGTATTTATCTACGGGACAACAGAGTTTCTCCGATTACTTACACAATTTAAAACAATTCATTGACATGTATACTTAATTTGACGAAAGTGAATGAAAATACACTTTTGCGCGATTCACTCTCTCTAAGAATAGGAGATACTTTTGAGACAAAGATAAAATTTACAAAGCGACCATTTATCAATGAAATTCAAATTATAGACGAACAACTAATGCCAAATAAAAAGATAGTGTAATTAGTTGGGGTAAACTTTTGGATTCTCAGTTAGTGTGTATTAAATGGTGTCGTTTAAGCTACTTAATACGTTGATGAGACTACTTTAAATTGTTAGCTACCGCAAAGTTTCTATGGCACGTGGCAAGTCACTAATAATAATATGTTTTAATTATCTAACGAATTTAAAGTGAAGCGTATAGAATTTTTAGTTACAAATTCTTACCCTAAAATAGGTCTCTAATACGGCAACAATACAAACTTAACAATCAACTACTAAGCCAACATTTCTAGTACATTTTGGAACGATTGGAGTCTTTGGTGTGATTTTTAAGGTATTAACACAACTAGTTTAGTAAATTTGAATACAAATTAGGCAACGTGCTCTGTACCAGCAAGCATGTACATCGGCACAGTAAATCTCAATATAAGAGCCATAGGGCGTGTAATAGATTCTTAAATAGTCGAAATAACTTTCTAAAACAAATTAGATTTTACATACATATAAAACATTGAGAATTTGTAGCTTTCAAGATAGGTCGTTACTTTGAAAAATTAGGAAAAGTTAAGTTTGTACGGGTTAAATTTTGTCTAAAACATTGATTACAGACTATGTTCTTCGGGTAACTCAACTGAGTACTTAACTTCTTTGCAAGTTTATTGCTTTAAGACATTGTATGTATCGGATCGTGAACTATTGGTTTAGTATGATTTGATTCCTAAAGAGTACACTAACTTTGTGTTAGTTTTTAGTGGTCCACCAAACAGTATGAAGTGGAAATTTGAATCAGTACTTGTAGTTATGTAAGACCCTCAAATACTCGGCTACTAGTTAACGAAACTTAGTAAGTTTAAATAGTTAATGGTGGAGTTTTAAGTGCAATATATGTTAACGATTACAACTCCTATCGTTTGTAAACAAGGCTAACTTCAAACACGAGCGTGGATTTATAGCACAAATAATCAATACTAGAAGTTAAGATGTACAAATATGACTTATGGAGCTGGTACTATATTAATAGGTGAATTGAAGTTTGAGTTTGATATAAAGGAAAACTTTGTATCTTCAATTGCAAGTGTTACCCCAACTAATGTTTTGTCAAATTAGCAACACTATGTTTTCTAAATTTACGGCGTCGTTAACGACCGTATGATTTGTGTTTTCAGCAATTCAACTCAAACTATTTATACTTCTGAAGTATCGTACAACTAATGTGATTTGAAATATACGCAAACAGGTAATACTAGTTTGACTCTTAGAATTTACGAGCTAAATTGGAATACTGTTTTGTTAACGGAGCAGATCAATTTTGAAACAATGCTAGGACCTCATCTTTGGAGTGTCAGTCCCCAAAAATTTTATCCACAAAGCAAGACATCGCTAGAACCAGTTTTCTTAGCACTGAGTGGTCAAGGAATCCATCTAAATTGTTCTTGCGTTTTTGGTGGATAGAGAAATATTACCACGTCGGTGATTTTGTCAGGTACAAATCAGTTTGCCTGTTAGGTTCCAGATTTAAATTGGGTCGGTACTGCATAGTTCGCAGGCACTGCTGCATAATTAGCAATCTAGTGTGACAATTCTTAAGGAATGCTCTCGGAAGCCCTTCCAATATTAGCCTTAAATGAGTTTTACTTATCAGATCAAGGTTTTGTTGTTTAAGAGGACAATCCTGTATTATCTATATCAGGTTCTAATCTGACGACTAATATGACTTGCCAACTTAATATTTAGGGTGTAGTTTAAGAATCTTTAATGTACAATTATTTGGGTGGATTATTCTGCAATATTTCTGCCAGAAAAGACATTTTTGTATCTTAATAGACCATTGGCTTATTGAAAATTAAGGCAATCAATTAACATAATTCCTCAATGATATCTTGGTCTAATACGGTACCTGTTTACTTCCTTGGTAGACTCGCCATTTGGTATAACGGTGTACCTTATTTCTCTGACCTTAATTAACCACTCCAAGTATTCACAAGTTGGCCAGTTTCTAATGCAACTTGCGTATTTTAAACATCAAACACGGAGAATTTTTACTATTTTGGAAAGTTTCAACCAATTACAACGCAGTATGGTTACTGTTTCCTGCCTTAAATTCTTCATTAGGGCTTAGTATCACTAGCATTGCAACAGAAGCAATTAAATTTATTAACACATTCAAATTGGATAAATATGACCTTAATTTTATAGCCGTACATTTTTTCAGTATGGCCACAATATGCTGTTGCTAATGAAATCAATTAGATTAGTGTGTATGGTGCAAATTTGTAATAAGGTAATTACATTACATTTGATCCAAACATTAAAGTTAATCTCACAGTTGTATCGCCCTTGTAAGCAACATTTTTTACACCACGATAGCCAGCTGGAATTTACTAGATTACTTTGTTTAACAAGATCAACATTGTTTTGATTGACAGACCAGTTTTGATTAAATCAATACCAAGCTCAGTAACATTACAGTTTAATTCAACTGTTACAATACTTGGCGATCACTTTAGTAGTTTTTCCAGATGCTTATTCAATGAAACTCATTAAAAGATTTAAACAGTGTATGTTTCGTCAAAATTTATTTAGTGTATAATAGATCCAAGCAATATCTCAACCAGTGCACTTAGCAGAATGTAGTTTGGAATATATATCCAAGAAAGGGATTAGTATAATTCAAACTCTGTGATAGTCAAGATAGATTCTACACCTTTTGTAGCTTCTATCTACCCAACATTTATTGGTTAAGAGACTAGATAAGTAAAACTAATCGTGCAAAGTCAAGTTGGCTCCCAGTTTTACTTTTGTTTAGCAAATAGGACAACAGTAGTTCCTGTTTTAAGAAGTGAGATTATTCGTCAAGATTCATGTTCATTAAATCAATAACCTGCTACTTGCTCAACTCAGTTGACTAATTATTATTGTGCTTTCAATCTTTAGCCCGGTATTTATGCCTTAGAGATGATGGATAGTCATGGAGATTACACATAAACACAGTCATCTTAAAACTATCTACTTGTAATCCCGAAACCAACTTTGCTAAATATTAGAGTTCCTGCATTGCCTTTAGATACTTCAACAAAAATTTAGATAAATGGCTAAAACTTTAGCTAGGAATTTAGCTATGTGTGTATGTTGAGCAAGAAATTTTGTAAATTAACCCAGTACACAAATGCATCATACATAAACCAAACAACTCTGAGCTGTTCTTTACCAGCTTCATGGATGAAGTTACAAAGATAGTTTATTGTGGTCAAAGTTCAAATGAACAATTCAAATTCATAATATGTAATCTGGGAGTCCCTAAATTTTCTAGTCTATCCTTAACCAGTAATTACATAGCTCAAACCAAATGTGGGATTATTATCAGGCGGCACACAAATAATTATTCATGGAACAGGATTTGATTAGACTCTTGGAGGAGTTTTTGCAAAATTCAACGAAACTGTTGTAAAATGTTAAAGCATTGTGCAGCTTACAATGATTTTATGTGTTTCGCCAGCACAAACAATAAACAGCACAGTATAAATTAGTCTGTCAATAAACAATTAAGAAAACTTCCAAACGACACAGACCGGCATTTTTACCTACTTAACTCAAGACTTACTTGTAACAGCAATTTAGCCTAATAACCAAAGCTTGCTAGGATTACAAGCTCTGAAAATTACTGGAGCAGCATTTCCATATTTAGCTACTAGCCTGGTATAGTGTAAGTTTGTGTACTCAGATTAAAGTATCTACATGTCAGTAGGAAGCATTATTTCAGCTTCGGAGTTGTATTGTTCACCAAATGCACACTATCAAATTGATTAAGCTGCCACATTGTTTCTTTCATTTAATGGCCAACAGTATTAGTAGGTATTTTAATTTCTACAATTCCTAGCTGATGAAAGACCTAAACTCGTGCTTCCGCAGTTGAACACAAACCAAACATCTTTGTTTGCATAAGTAATGCAATATCAAGCAATACCAAACTAGTGTCCGTTAGTTTAAATTTCTAATGGCAATAGATTTCAAGTTAAAATAAATACTGCATTTAGAAAAGATATTTTTGTTAGTTTATTAATTCCGGCTTCCAAAATTTCAACTTTGCCACCGCTTAACAATACGCAATTTGCATCCCAGCTGATAGAAATGTAATCTGTTAATCGCACCGTTCAGCAATTCTAAATTCAAGATCTAAACTTTACATACTACAATTTAGACGAACTTTTACCCACAGTTCAAGTTTATCAATAATTATGGTATATTTACACATGGCTATAGACTTAAGTTCCGTCTTTACCAAATTGCAATATCATATGCTCTTTAAGCGTCGCAGTGAGGCTATACCACGATCCTTTGTATATAGATAAGTCTCCAGCAAGCTAGAATTCGTACTTGATTTGCTAAGTTGGAACTTAAATAACTTAAGATTTTTTGTAGAGGAATAATTCGCTTACAATCGAATGTGTAACACCATTCTACAACACAATTCAAACTTTACCTGCTTTTTTCCCGCAAATTTAGTTGCTGTCAATCACACCCTCATTTTCTTATATAGATAATACAAATATCACAGTATTTGCTTAAGCGACACCCATTTACAATTTAACTTCACTGACATGTAGATTTTAAGATGTTTTAGTGAATGGTTCTTATCAAGTTATTAGTGGCATACCCAACATCGTGTGTGTTCTGCCTTCGTTTATATATTTAAAAATTTAGTCGAAAGGACTTCCATTTGATAATTTACTAGATTTTGAAGTATCGCTAGACGGTTTTACATTTTCTTAAAGCGGTTAGAAGTTCAAATTGTTAAATGTAGATTAATTTATTGAATACCAGCCTAGAGTAGGTCCCGATACGGGTTAGACTAATATAACCATCACACTTTTAGACTTTCCCAATGTTAACAACGCAATACCATAAGCAATGTGCACTTTTCCCGGTTACGAATCTAATTCTTCCATGTAAAATTACTTCGCAACCAACATAAACTCAACATCAATCAGTTGTGTAACACCACCACTTAACATCTCAAGTCAAGCTGTATCAGCAGGAACTTTGTAGGTAAGTGATATTTATGTGTTTGCAAAGGTAAAACTTACCATGCTAAACAGCAGAGTCGTATATGTTTTTAATTATGTATACCTGAGAAACGTTACTGTCAATTCCTACTTGCCTTAAAATATTTGGTTCCATTCACCGGACACATCAAGGCGTATTCTTTTGTTTGGCCGACACTTTTTACCTTTGACTGAAAATATTATGTGCCAACTATAATTTAACAACTCAAATACCTCATTTGTTGGTTACTATGTAAATAACTACACTATGGCTTGTGATGTACCCGCACCTCCTATTTAACCATAACTTGATGCTCTTGCAGTTCCATTAGGAATTTCTTTTAATAATGGTTAATAATATTACTTTAGCCCGATTAAATTCTACTATTCACCCCAAGATACTATAACAAGCATATATCCATATAGATAGTATGTTAAAGGTAATGTTAAAATGAAAGCATTTACAAGTTATTTTTTTGATAAAAGCTCAGCTGTGGCAATGTGCAAGTTTTAGTACACTTAACGAAATGGAATCATTTAAACTGCATATAACAATATAATTGATTATGACACTTAGGGAGTATTTTGTTTTATTTCACCTGCATTAGAGATATCATAAGAGTTGTTTAATGATGGTGGTGTTGTTTAAGTGTCAGTAAGCAGTAATGGGTAAGATTATTCTAACAGCTTACCTTTCTTGTACTTACTAAATGTTACAGTAGATTATTTGACACCAAACTTCGTGCCACTTAATTCGTCACAACCTGCAATAGTGATAATTAACGGAACTAATTTTATAAATGCAAGTGATACGGGACTTACATCTGTGCGTCTGACAAGAATTCTTGCAGGAAGGGACAATTTGATTCCTATTTAAGTCCTTGTTCCTGCCACATTCGACGGTTTTGGAATTAGTTTTACATTCCCGTACAACGTATTTGAGGATAAAGACTGGATAACAGTCGAATTGACATTTGACTAAATTACATATAGTTTGGCAGAAAATGGCCGAATCTTGGTTTATAAACTTCCCACACTAACATAAATTCGACCGAAGTACTAATACAAAGAAACAACTAACACTACAATTTATCTTTAAGCTGGTACAATTGAAGATCCAAATAGAGGAGGGGACATTATTGATACTTAAGCATTTGGTTTGCTAACTTGTCGCTTTTAAGACACTAAAAACTAAACTAATATTTAGTATACCCAAGCTTTTCTTTTTAATCAAACTTTAGCCGGTTGTTAAATGGGAAATTTTTCGCGCGCAACAACTATTTCTGTAGATTTATCTGTCGATGGAGGATTAAAATTTTCCTATAGCCCTTAGACTATGTATGTAATTGACGCTCCGATTTTAGTTGATTTAAACAATACTTAGTATTTTTACACTTTGAATGAAACAGTAAATATAAAAGTCATTGGTTACTATTTTACTCAAAGTGGTTTTATCTCTGCAAGAGTTGATGAATAAACTTAACCAGGAGTGTTTACCCCAATTACTGCTAATTTTTAGATTCAAACTTTGTAGGCATTTATTTACACAATGCCTAAACAACTGCAGCCAGGCAACTACACTATTAGAATATCAACTGATGGACTTAATTACGTACCTAGTACTAATAGTTGGCAAATATAGGTAATGAAGTGCCCAAAAGGTTTTACTTGCCATTAAGAGTTAGCAACACCCTGTCCAAAGGGTATGTATTGTCCTTATAGAACAGACTCTAATTACGAAGATGCAATAGAGCCGGTTCCTTGTGCACCTGGGACTTATTAAGATGAGTTAGGCTAAGGTAGCTGTAAAACCTGTCCATTATATTACTTTTGTCCTTTAGTTGGATTAGTTTATCCATTGGCTTGCCCTGGAGGATGGCTTTGTTTAAGCACAGGATTATACAATTTTAATTAGTTGTAAGAGTGTCCGTAAGGTTATTATTGCCCGTTTGGAACTTAAAAGTTATAATAATTCAGCCTTTAAAGTGAGTTAAATATGCGACCGTGTCCAGATGGTTTCTATTGCCCTAAAGGTACTCAGGACATTTATCAAAAATATGGTAACTTTTCCACGCCCTAGGTATGCAAAGATGGTTTTATATGTTCATAGAACATTTTTTATCAAAAAAGAGAGGATTAGTAAGGAGCAACTACACAGTTTGGAATAAGTCAGTGCTAAGCAGGCTCCTATTGTTAAAAAGGTATCAGTATAGATTGTCCTTTGGGTCATTAGTGTCCGTCAACAGGATTAAATGCGCCCGTGCCCTGCAATGCTGGCTTTCTTCAAACTAATTAATCATAGACACAGTGCGACTTATGTCCCTACGGTACTTTTTGTTACTTTTCAAAAATGTCAAATCCCATTAAATGCAAGCCAGGTTTTACTTGCTAACTTTCTGGTAGCGCGTTTCCAAGTTAGCTTTGTCCAGCTGGTTCTTTTTGTCCCATAGCTGTCTTAACTAATATAACTAATAGTACAGTTGCTATGACCTAAAGACCTATTCTATGCTTCTAATCAACCTATTGTTTAGCTGGTGCCTTCACACCATTTAATGACAGTAACAATCCATAAGCTGCCTAAATTTGTATCGCAGGTACTTTTTGTGAAGCTGGTTCTAACTCGCCAGAAGGTAAAGGTAAATGCTAAGCAGGATTTTATTGTCCTGTTAATACTTTTAGCATGATTCCAACGCAGCCAGGATTTTTTGCTGAAGGCACAGGCAATGTAGAGCCAGAAAAATGTAGGCCAGGTACCTATCAAGACTTAATGTAGCAATAATCCTGTAAACCTTGTTCCCTTGGTTCATACTGTCCAAGTCAATAAATGGTTTATCCGCTTTTGTGTAGACCAGGGTAGTATGCACAAGTTGAAGGCTTAACTATGTGTTCAAATTGTCCGCTTGGAAGTTACAGTGATTAGGTTGGTTTAATTTACATGAAGACCTGCACACCCTGTTAACCAGGCTACATTTGTGCAGCAACGGGCCTAACAAAAATGTAGAATGCTTAAGCCTGTCAAGAGGGATACTATTGCTGGTACGGCAGCACGACCACAATAATGCTTAACAACAGAGTTTTTTCAGGCTATTACGGATCTTAAAATATCACAGGTCTTCCGTAGTTTTTCTTGTGTAACAAAGGGAAGTATTGTCCGGGCGGCACAGCATCAAGCAAGGTAAATTAACTTGAGTGTATTATGAACTACTATTGTCCCTTGGGTACTTCTGCTTAGCTTGCAGTAACTGGCGGCTATTAGCCTGGTGTTAAGTAATTAAATAAGTGGGTCCTTATCTAAAGTATTAATGATTTTTTGAATTAAACCAGAAAAGAGATGTAGAAGTTTGAAGCATTGAACGCTACTAATAATACTTTAGCAACTTTAAATAGTCTTAGAGAGAAGGTCAAAAAGTTTGGTGAAAATAAACTTACCGATTAAGAATTACAGACATATACGCAGTTGGATTGGAATTTCTTTAAGTACTACTAAAACTAATCAATAGTCGCCGAGCGATTAAATTATTTAAAGACAACTTTGTACGATGAAACAATCTGCGCGCCCGATTTATTATTACCAGCCGAGCTTATAAGCTAGTACTTTAGAAATGGCACAAATCTAAAGTGCCCGCGCGGCACTTTCAGCGATCGTTCCAGCTATTGCATCGGTTAGTGTGTAATATAATTAGGCAATCAGAAAACTGTCAATGTTCTTAATCCAGTTGTCAAAATAAACTCGATTTCAAGTATTTATTATGAAGATCCAGACTACAACTATGGAGTTTAAAATTATAACTAAACAATTGATACCTCAGTTTATAACAGAAATTATAGTGTGAATAGCCTCGGATTCAATGACACAGCTTTTAAACTGACTATTTTGCCTTTATAGATTGCAAAAATCCACTTTGATTTTACAAAATTGCCAAAACTTATGTTATACAATGATCATTTTGCCATTTAAATCTTTGATGAAAACTAAGTAGAATAGTAACTTCCATATTACTTTGACCTGACAAACGATCGTAAAACCGCAAAAAATACTCGTTTGACTATAAGAATCTTTAACTATACGCCATAGCAACATAGTGTTACTATCTAAATTTCTCTTTACCATGCACTTTTCTTACCCTATTTAGAAATACTTTCTAAGTCTATAACAATTGATATGCTTTAGGCATAAAGATAAACAAGATTTACAAACCACACTTACGGCGTTATTCTTTCTGAATTTTAGATGTATGGAATTACTTTGCCTTATAACGCTATAAATGCGGGCTCTGATCCAAATCTTTGGTTTGATTTTGTAGCAACTGGGCCAGATATTAAATTAACTAGCAGAAATCTTAATAAAGATGTTCACGACAGCACCTATTGGTTAAGTAAATAAATAAATGCAATTGTATTTCCATGGATTCCCTATTTTAGTAATTGTGATGGTCACGATAATAGAATAATATTTTTTGACGCTTTCGAATTTTCGCAATCTACAAATGAAAGCTATTGTGAGCTACCTAAATATTATGATTAGCGAGTGGTTAATCCACTACCCACTACAGGCCTTACAACAGTCTCAGACAAATGTGTCTTGAGCATGCAGTGTCGCTATGATGAAGATCTAAGTAGTTTAAATTCAGGAACTACAAGATGGTTTGAACTTTAGCAACCAACTCCAGTTTTTTATGTGACCGAAAGTCCAATTGACATTACTCAGTTTTGGGCTCAGGACAATACAGAGTCTTAGACATTCTTTTCAGACCTTATTAATGATGGATCAGATAAATTGATTACCGTAAATTTAAATCCACTAGAAGGTTAAAAGGGCTTGCCACGCAAAGTATAAGTTGATATTTTGTACTTTTTCAAATCAGCTGAAGAAAGGACAATACAAAGTATGGAAATTTACTTGTTGGATTACGATGGTATAGATCGATCAACTCTAACACGTGACTAAATTCCAATTGAATACACTCTTAAACTGAACTATATAGCTTTGGACTACTACGGTCTAGTAGACAATTTCCAATTTACAGTGCCTATTTACGCATTGCTATTTTCGATAACTTCTTTGGTTGTGTTTTGTGGCGTTTTTCTTGCATGGCTTGTGACATTGACATGCGTAAGAGATAAAAATCCACCAGCACTTAGATTCTATTAAATTGTAAGGTTGACAGCTACAGCTCCACTTATAGGTGGATTGCTTGCGGGCTTTCCAGTTTTAATTGTCATAGTCACGCTTAAGTATTTTTAAGGCTCGACACTGTTTTAAGATTAGCCAGAGGCATGGTCGCAAATTGGTGAAGAAATTAGCCCCTAAAACCTGATCAATATTAGGCGAGGTAGAGTCGGATTTGGCTTTGTAATGGCAGGTTTTATCTTCATCTATTTTGGCGCACAAGCAATTGTCAACAAACCCACAGAGTCTGAGGAAAGAGATATTTTGGACAATAAGCGGAAAAATAAAATGATTGAAAGACTTGAAATGTCTATTGACGATGCTGACGACAGTTTTCAGAAGGACGATGAATTACTAAAAGATGAAGTTGTTAACATACGTAAAGCTCTTGAATGGAAACGAAGACACTTTTTCATAATGTGTGTGATAATCACGATTTATATCATGGTAAGAATGGAGTATAGTTACGCAGAATTTATGCGAAATAATATCTAGTATTTGCTCGTAGTATACATGCTTATTAGCATAATTAATGAACAGGTAATAACTAGAGTAGTTTTTGAGGAATCTTTACTAGCCGCTCCTCTTCTCAGTAGCTTTAGCGTTACATAATTCATCATGACAATAGGTGCTAATAATTTAAAATAGTTTATTTTTTCTTACTTTGCTGAGTAAACTCTAAGCTTTGTCAATAGAGTTTATATTGGACCTTTTGTTGAAAGGATAGAAGCGTGGGCCTAAGTTTTCACGATTAGGCTTTCATAAAGGTTCTAGTTTTTTAGGAATTACTTTAAGCATATACTAATAAATCAGCTTGCTAAACAGTTGCAGCTCATGTCTTTGAACGAGTTTAATATGAAGAAAAAATTAAGGCTTGACGCAGATCCCGAGTATGAAGCGCAGTAGTTCATGTTTTAAGAAGAAAAAGGAGAGGGTATGGAAGCTTTACTAGGATCAACTATGGCTTATGGATCCGAAACTTAAGCATTGTTTATGAGTCCTTTTATTCTCGTATTAATTAGTATGTTTGCGAATGAAACAAAAATAACTTAAAATTATGTGATACGGCTTTCAGATTTAGGGATATATCTTACATTTACAGTTGTTGTAATACTACCTTCGCTTTTTCAAGATGTCTTTACGCTGCATGTTCTTGAACTGACTCATGGCTATAAAACTTTTGATTACTTTACCTACTGTGGATATAAGAACTCAGTCCGCACAAAACGATGGCTTAATTAGGTCAACTTAGACAAATCTATCAAACACGATTTTAGGTCCCTAGATGGATTCTGTTTCAGTAGTCAGTTTTACTATATAAGTTCAATCTCAAGCTGGGGAATTTTGTTTCTCTATTTTGGTTTTACAATTTTCCTGCGAACTTCCTGCAACCCATTTGCTGATCCAACCATAAATTATTGGGTTTTCGGTATTCCAGCTGTCTCTTATATTATCAAATACATAATGTCAATATCGTCCGAAAAGTTAGGATTGTGGCGTGTTACTGGCGAAGACAGAATAACAGTTGATATTGGCATTATAAACAGGCTAGCTTAAGCTAATAATATGCAGAAACTAGTATAGACAGTGGTAACAAATCCTTTTAGACAAAAGTTTGTAATGGTAAATCGTGAATGGTTAATATAAAATCTGGCTCTAGTTTTAGGCGGCAGAAACTACGGATAGGAAGCTGGTAGTGAGATAAAGTACCTGAAAAATATTTACTAAACTGCTATCAATGCAGAAGCTATTTAAGCTAGGCTTTTACGCAAGCAAACTAAGCTTCGTCTCAAATAGCAAATGTTGCCTTACAATTAACGCGGTGGCTTTGACCTAAGAGTTGATGTCTCAGAAGACTCGGTTTCAGATGTTCCAAGAATGGATTGGGAGTTGCCTGAAACTTTAACTAAATTTCACTGTTAACGTCTGGCAAAAATTTGGCTCGACTTTGCAAGATAGTAATTGCGTCTTAAATTTATGGTCGCAGATATTGTTAATGTTTAAGTTAGGCGAAAATGCCAGAAATGCGAATCTAAATTTAGACTTCAAGTTATATAAAAGATTGATTTCAATGCTTTGGCTGCTAAATTTAGGTAGTAATGCGAAGGATTACCGTTTTCTAAGGCTAGGTGGCGGCAGTTTTACAAAAGACGCTAAATTTTTGTGACTTTGTGCATGGAATGTGCGTATATACAAACAATGAAGGCTGCACAATTGAAGTAAAGAGACCCAGATTTACAAAAATTAGTCGTTTAAAATGCTCTAAAACAAGTAGGTTAATCCGATGCAATGGTTGCCAAAAAGCTAAAGCAAAAGTCGGTGCGTCTAATTGTGTATAGGTGGCTATGGATTGCTAGAGGCAGTCTTCTTCATACTGAAGATCCAAAGGCCCTAATTAAGCGTGAATACAGGCAACGCTTGATTGCAATGAATGTAAGTAGTCGATTCCTACAATCAGACTCAAATGAATCGTCATAAAAACAAGACTCATCTATTGGCCATTTCT
>Ga0194130_10004666_pt1 | contig 17231 bp, 12 predicted proteins | sample TA2KigsurfametaG_FD_160084 | JGI IMG/M metagenome (GOLD analysis project Ga0194130, IMG submission 160084) | Freshwater microbial communities from Lake Tanganyika, Tanzania - TA2015050 Kigoma 12 surface | ecosystem: Environmental > Aquatic > Freshwater > Lake | place: Tanzania: Lake Tanganyika... | reverse complement strand
CTATCCGGCGGTGCTATCCGGCGGTGCTATCCGGCGGTGCTATCCGGCTGTGCTATTTCATACCTGTGGTCGTAACATTACCTCATCTTGTTCATCATCTTCAGGCACAACTGTGTTCTCATCAATTATAATGAAGATTTCATTTCGTTCTGGTTGTTGATCTTGCTGTGGTGACTGCTCTTGTTCAGCATACTCATCCGCAATCATTTGAACCGCATTTGTCGTTTGTTCTTCATCATCCTGTGAGCGAGGGTGATATTTCTTCTCATGTCTACGATTGGATCGCTTCACGTAATCCTTCAAATCATAATAATCACGGTCTAGCTCATAATACACATCTTTCTTCAAATCATATACATCTGCTTGAACATTACTAACATCCGTCGAATTTTGTCCAACTTCATCCGTCAAATGTTCCACCGTTTCTTTGACATCAGATAATTCAGAATCCACCATCCCAATACTTTTTTTGAGAGTATCCGCGTTCTCTCGAATCTGCCTTATATCTTCAACCGTGCCAAAATACCGATACGAATGACATTCATTTGATCGCGTAATCAGGTCGATAAGATCATCATTTACACGTTGAACCTGTTGTGCTGTTGTTTTGCTGTCATTCTCAACTTCCTTCGTAATCGCACGAGCAAACTCCTCACGCATATCACCCGCCAGTCGACTGTCGCGTTGAGCCATTTCGTCGCGCAACTCGTCACGCAGCGTATATATTAGATCATACCTTATATCCATCTGTCGCATTACCGCATCTTCGAAATTTTTGATGCGCACATTCAACGCCTCATTCTGCTTTACTGCCGCGTCCAACCTCGCCATCAAATCGTTTTCCCGTTGAACAAATGTATCATAATCACGGTCATACGTATCATTCAGTTCAGTCAACTCTTGTTCGCGGCGAATATTTTCATCCTGTAAATTCTTTATTTTTGTATCGAATTCGTTTCGAAGGGTCTCGATATACGCAAATATCTCTTCATTTGCGCATGATGAACCGTAATTGATATCTTCTTTCATAGTTTCGCATTTCTTATTCACATATTTCCTTATTTTTCGAACACATTTCGAAAGTGTATTGTTATCTGCGACACTCTTCTGAACAGAATCAACTTCACTCCACATACACTTTATTTCGCCGTATAATTCATCGCTGCGACGCTTTGTTGTTTCGTGTTGTTCTTGGATATTACGTTCCATATCGTCATATTTCTCAAACAACCCCGCGATATTACGCCAAAGCATCGTCTTTTCTTCAGCATCGTAATCACTTTCATTATTTGCGTTTGAGCTCTCAGAAATTGGAACAAGTGGTGGTGGAGGTGACACACATGAACTCGAATTTGTATAATATTTCTGATTGTCCACAGAAAGAGAGACAAGTCTTCCGAACGATGTTTGAGGAATAGGACGCGACATTACGTTGATGGTGATATATATTACACTAATATTATCGATTTATATTCAATTTTGTAAATTATGTAATACTAATCTAATGTCATCCGCATCGTTTTTTTTAATATCGGATGAATCACCCGAGACGTTTTCGACAACGACGACGACGCCTCAATATACTCGATCATACTCACCAACATCGGATCTCTCGACGCATCACAAATCAAATCTGTAAATTCCGAGAGATTCTTATTCGTTTGTTTGAATCGAATCACCGACGACGTATTATGATCACAACACCAACATATAAACGGCAACGCAAACGCCGAGAGAATACCTCCAAAAATATAATAAGCGTATACATTTGTATCTTCCGCGTATCGTTTCCGACACACACTCATATTTTCTCTCGTTAATACGGTGATTTGGGAATATTTCAGGTCCATTACATCTAGTGATTTTACCAATTGATACAAATGAAAAAATGAGTTCTTCGTAAGTTTCTCTCGAACAACGCGTATAAAATTCGCACGGTTGATTTCATTTCCTGAAAAATATGTTTCGATCATCGTATTTATAATACGCGCCCATGCTTCTGTATATGCTTCAAATAACAAAACGTCACCGTGTGGGATACAAAATGAACGACGCAGACGCTCATTCGCATCACGCAGATCAGAGTCAATAAAATCGATATTAAAATTGTGTATTGATTCATGAATGAATACTTTGAACCATTCCTCTGCTCGATATACTACGACTTCACCATGTCTCTCGCAATTGCGCGTTAAACCTGTATTTACATGGATCGCCGAGAGAATCGCTGCGTCACGATCATGATCACCATCCACCGATACAGATGGTCTTGTCTTTTTAAATGGTGTCATATAAAAATAAATGTCCAATTTTTCAGAACACTCTACATCCGACATTTGTGAAACCATCGATAACCATATGAATACTTTATATGCGTATAATTGATACACCGCGATTTCGGATTTACATAAAAACGATGCGGCAGATAACTTATTACATAAAGACACATGTGACTCGGGGAATGTAATAAAATACAGCGTAAATAATCGCCCTCGGACCGTATGTTGAAATCGAATACAATATTCCGATTTCTCTCGGATATAGCAATATATCTTATAAGGTATGTAACGATGTTTCGCTGCGTCGTCGTCGTCGTCGTCGTCATTGCTACGAACAGCATTCCCACGATACCGCCCGGGCACATTTCTCTCATACTCTTGGTATAATTCCGACAATAATCGTGGATGGGGAAGATCATTCGCAGAATTTCGAACTTCACTCATTTCATAACTTAATTCCTCGCTGCCGTTTCGTGTTCCTTCATTTAACACTGCGAATTGCTTGTATATATCGTATTCTGCCTTACGCAGTAACTCATAAAAATGAGTAAAAAACCGCGTTGTATTTTCTTTATTTTCTCTCATGCGTGTTCGAATAGACCTCTGCGCCAATTTAGAATGATAGTTGCTGGATAGAGCATTTATCGATTCTTGGATATGTTCTGCGTCTTTTTTCAACTCATTTTCTATCCACATGAGATTGTTTTGTGATATTATTATACTATGATATAATAATACTATAATGTTCGATCTTATTATTAAAAAATACTTTAAACCAGGAACACTACATATTTTCGCATTTTCATTCATCGTATTTATTATTTTGAATGTGATCGAAAATGTAATCCATTATAATATTGGTAAATATCACGAGGGAAATACAGGTCGCATCAACAGCGGCGCGAATATCGCCGGGATTCATTTTACAAATCCGTCTCAAACCGACTGGGTGCGTATTGTTGTGATTATGCTTATTTTTGCGGTGCTACAAGGATTCTTCACATCTTATTTCAGCGTCTGTTAGCGTATGTTAGCATTCCCTCCCCCAGTTCGCAGTTTATGACGAACACGCATCAGGTGATGATAAATTTCAGGAGGCGCGCCACGGACATAATGAACTAACTTCGCATTCCGAGTAGCGAGCAGTAGGTCTTTGAGATTCTTATTCTGAGAGAATTTCGCGAACATCGCATTCTCCATCTCTCGTTCACTTCGTCCATGATTGAAAAAATCCGGATCAATCGTAATTCGTGATGGGCGAATGATCGTTCTATGATTCAGTTTGCCACTTTTGCTTCCAGCGGCCTTTGCTAAACCCGGATCCGCTGATAATTGTGAGCGAGAATCAAGAGAGAATTTCAAATAGAATTCGCGGTTATTATTTTTAAATTTACTCGCTTGATAATAATGCTCTACACTTTGCCATGTATGGTTATCAAGCATAAATGGTTCATTCCATGTATTCGCCAACTTACGCCGCCAGTTATCAAACGTCGCCAGTCGGTGAAAATGGATTTTCTCAGTCTCCGGTATTTTCTCTCCTGCGCCGCTTCCCGGAAGTGCGTTCGGGTTAGAATTCGAATAAAACTGGAAGACAATATCGGGTGTATATAAGTTCGCAGCATTTCGTGCGCCACTAATCTCTTCTATAAGTTCATCTAAGCTCTCGTTCGGTAGATCATCCACGCGAATCCCTAGCTCTCGCTGAAACAGTTTGAATTGTGGAATCAAGCAAAACGCACCAGACTGAGTTTCAATACATTTTGTTGTCACCAGCAACTTAATATCGTATGGTAATTCGGAAAACGAGAGAACACCGTGTGTTTTGTATGTAATTAAATGATAGGTCGCTATGGATTTTGAAAGTAGTCCATGCCGATTACGTGGAGAACGACCACTGCTCCCGAGCATACCGTCGTTCCGCCCTTTAGATTGACCAGCATTTAAACCGGTTTTTCCTATTAAAATATACGCACTAGGCTCAAATATACCTCGTTTTTGAATGATGGGATCGATTTTTTCATCAGATGAAACACACTGAAGAACATTATCAATATCGCCGGTTTCATACGCATCTCTCGAAAAAACAATAAACTTCATATTCAAAACACGTTCCAGTGCTGTGATGGCCCAACCATCAGGCCAATACATCGACGTCATCATTCGCTCTTTCAATTGATCGAGAGAACGAACATCACGCATATAATCATAATTACCTCCCAATAATTTCGTATATTTCATTTCATCATGTTTCTGATTGTGCTCAATCACAAGTTTTTTCGCATTCGCGATCATGAGTTGTTGTTGCGCCCGATCGTGAATCGATGAAATCCTACGTTTAATGTCATTATAATTATTCACCATTTCTCTCGTCTCTCGCATTTGTGTTTTCGAGAGATTATGATACATGGCAAACTTCTCTCGATACTCACGAAATACATCGTCTGTGACCTCGTCGGCGAGTTGCTTACGAAGTTCAAGTATGGTCGTTGTGCGGCCTTGTGTAAGTAGAGCGTCGCGAATCACCGCAAAAAGCGCATCGCTTCCTCCTTCGTTGTCTATAAAATTAAAATACTTATTACGAAGATACTTTTGGATCCAAAGATCGGTTGATGGATTCGGTTTGTATTGTTTTCTCTCCAACTCGGATTGTTCTTTGGTTTGAAGTGGAAGGATTGATGCGCCTGATAATAAATGTGTCTGACGTGCGTCAAGACCGAATAACGTGGCTGGGTCGACGTGATGGTTTTCGTCGCTGTCGCTGTCGCTGTCGCTGTCTACGTCATGTTCATTCGTAGGAACGACTGCCATGGTAGGTTTTACGGTCTCTTTTCCGAGAGATTTCTTGATTTCGTTGATTTCTGTAGTCCGTTTTTTAGGATCGTATGATTTAGTAGATGGATCAACCGTAAGCACACCCGACTTTGCGCGAGATTTACGTAGAAGCTCTACATTTACGAATCCATACAATAAAGGCGTTAAACGACCCACATCCAGATCGCCGGTTTCATCCATCTTAATTTGGCCGGATGGCATTTCATATACACCAATCTGCTTCATGAATTCCATTTCACTATTGAATAAATAAATCGGAACATAGACTACGTTATACCGTTTCGCGAAATGATAGTTTAATTGTCCGACTCCTATAACAACTTTTTGAGGATCACGTAATAATTGAACTTGAAATAAAGGTGTATTATAGTTAAAATCTTCTTCTTCTAAATGCGAATATTCGTGATAGTTAATATTTGGGTTAAGCTTTGATTTTACCATAATGAAATGAAATGAAGTGTAATTATTATATACACATAAATAATAATTATACTGTTTCCGCACATTAGAACGACGGTTGTCATCGATACACTAATGTATTCCGAGTTACACACAACGATACATCTATTTCATTCGTAATGAATGTCATTTTAAAACAACGCTCTTTATTTTTATTCAAAACCGTAACTACGCGTTTATACCGATCTACATTATTGTCTGAAGTCCCACCTGCGCCCAAGTGGAGTGCATCCGCCTCGTTTCCATAATCTAGTATCTTGTTATCTTGCCACATGTCAAAAATAGAAAGTAACCCCGGAATATTCATGATTGTAATACCTACATTTCGTCGATGATAATAATTACTTAAAATGATGTCATCTGAGAGACGACAAACCGGATTATCAATCGCTGTATAACGCTTCATATAATCTTCGAAATCTTCGCCAAACGTGTTCAATTTCACACATACCGACCCGTATCCTTCAGCAATCGTCGCAGTATCAAGATGATTTCGTTTTCCATTAAGTCCCATATTCACAAAATCAAAACCAGTCGATGTCCATACATTATTATCATTTGGCGGAATCATACGTTCATATGTCTCTATCATGCGTTTCGGATACGCAATATCGTCATCTAAGTAAATAATACGAGTATTTTCTGGATCATAATTTTTAGTATTATCGGTTCCATCACGAAGATACATGACACTAGGTAAAATTTTTGTAGCAGGACCATAATCCGTATCAATACGATTCACCGTTAGAGATTTACGTATGTATTTCGGCACAATATACCACTCACCAGTTCGCGCAAACTTTTCCGGAATATTCAATAAAAATAAATCAGGTTTTCGCGTTTGATCTAAAATACTATTTATCATTGGTCCGCATTTATTGATACGGGTCGGACTTGTCGTAAATGAGACAATAAACTTCATCGTTACATATTGTTATTCATGGAACTCTATATTCATTTATTTCTTCGTTTTCCCATGAATCTCATCCAACATATCCAAATGCTTAAATATAGTCTTGTTCGTAATACTCGGTTTGCTCTTTATTTTCATCTTTGAAATCTCGGTGATTTGCTCTACTCGGGTATGAAATAATTCCACCGTTTCGGGATCGTTGCTGCTAGGATCTTTTAGGACGACGTGAGCATGTTTCACCATAATATACAAATTCTCCGCGAGCTCGTCGACCTCATTCGTCTTTCCTTCTTGGCGTATATTTGAATACATGAGATCTTGGATTTGTTTCATCAGTGCGAGAACCTGCGATTTCTCCACAATCCCCATTTTCATAAGATTGACGATAAATAACGACATCGCTTTCCGTTTTTCATTTGCCTTATTGATATCACAGAATTTGTCATAATTCTTCTTTGGGTCGCAATACTCAATCGTATCGAATAGCGACATAAATGACGCTAAATTCTCTTCAAATACATTTCTAAAAACCGCGTATTCGGCGTGATCAGTCTCTTTTTCTTTCGCCATTAAATCCTGAAACAAACGCGCATAGATTTCAGAGTAAAACGCATTTGAACTTGCCGTTGTAAATATGGACAATGCAATTCGGTTCATCACCGTTTGAGTGTTATGTTCGTCGGAAGTGTCATGCGAACATGCCTCAAATAACATCGTGATTTCTTTCAATATGTTCGCAAGCATCGAATCATACGTTTTATCGGTGAGTTTGTTGAGATAGGAACGAATATTATCAATACTGAGTTCGATACCTTCCTTCTTCTTCATTTCTGTCTTCTGAAACGACAAAATCGTATCCCATTCACTATGCGGTATTTGTTGATTACGCGAAGAAGATGAATGACGTGTGATTGTTTGCCCAACGCCATTTGACATGTCAGCGGCAATACTTGAACCTCCGCTAACTGCTGCTCCACCACTACTACCAAACCTAGTTTGAAACGTATTCGCACTACTACCCGCAACATGATAACCACCATTAGTAAGAGTGGTTGAACCTGTGCGAAAGTCACTTGGATCTCGAACCGGAAAAATTGGGGTCTTAATATACGTCGGTGCTCCTACCAAATCAGCTAAATCAGATACAGACTTGATAACATCATCTGGTAACTTCAATTCAAACCCCATATTCATAAATGCGCCATAATCGGGAAGATCGTAACGGTGTGTGATTTTTGCCATAATATAATATCGTGTGTTGTCCAGATAAGAAGATGATGATGACGATGCTTATTATAATACATATATAACTTTTATATCAATTTTATAAGAATTATAATAATTTGAATTGTATTTTTCGATAATGATTTGAAAAATATCTATTTATCGAAATACATAAACTAGGTCGCTCACTTCATGCTCGGATAAAAAAAGACTTGCTAGTAAAATCTCTTCACTATTAAACAATAATTTTTCATTTACACTTTTCATCTTGGCTTCAATTTCATCACTATTTATAATGACCTTGTAATTTTCATGTAAATTACAAAATTTGGTATATACTTCAGGTGGCATGATCAAAAAATTATCAGGAATGACATATCTTGGTCGATGAATCGACGATACATATAACTTATTTTTCTCTATAGTTGGAATCTTTAAATCACGTGGAAAATCCCAACCGTCAAACCGTGTCGTAATTACAGCATCGTATATCGTGTTCGATGTTGTTATATATTGGTAAAACAGGTTCCTAACTTGACCTCTACTATACATTTGACTAAAAATATTGAAGATATTATTGCGTTGCCCCGTTGAACTATTCAAGTATGCTTTTGAATGTTTGATGTGTTCAAGTTCGGCAATTACATCCGGGCTCATTTTATCTAACGGTTTCTCGAAGATATGTAATATCGGATTATATAATTCAAGTAACTCATTTTTTACGTCGGTTTGGTTTTTTACATATAATGTATTTTCGTTTATTTTTCTCCAAGGAGAACAATCATATCGAATATTATCATCCAACCAACAGTGAAAGAAGAAATCGTAGGTATGTTCGGCGTTCAATTTCATAAAATGAGATATACAATCATACCCATATTTATAATCTCGTGCTTGACCATATAAACAAACCGCAATCTTCATATAATATCGAGTTAAATGTATATAAATGTATAAATTGAAGATCTTTAAATCCTTAAAATATCAGAATGATCATTATTATTCCGATCGGTGGAATAGGTGAACGATTTAAAGAACACGGCTATAAAAAACCCAAAGCACTAATTCATATTTATGGAAAACCTATTATTTCATACGTATTAGATAACTTACAAACAGCCCAAATCGATTATATATTTATTCCGTATAACAAAGAATACCAAAATTATAGATTCGAAGATTATTTAATAGTTACCTATCCCCATATCAAATTCAGATTTGTTTGTCTAGATAATAATACCCGCGGTGCGGCAGAGACGATCGATATCGGGATCACTCAGTTGAATGAGATGAGAGATATCCCGGTTCTGTGTTTAGACAGCGATAATTTTTATAACTATGATATAGTATCAGAATGGAAAGGGGAAAACTGTGTTTTTTCATTTGAAGACATAAATGACAATCCAATTTACTCGTATGTAAAAATGATGGAAAACAACATTATCGTCGACATAAAAGAGAAGGAAAAAATTTCGAATCATGCTTGCACCGGTGCGTATGGATTTAAATCGATACATCAATTAAAAAATTATACGTCAAAAATCATCAAAGAGAATAAAACTCAAAAATCCGAATTTTATACCAGTGGCGTAATTCACGAAATGATACAAGATGGTCATATATTCAAAAATAAAACAGTATTACGGTCAAATTTTGTTTGCTTGGGAACACCGCTTCAGATGAAATTTTTTTATAATAATTATCCGCGAAAAAATTCTTTAAACGACGAAGTTACAATAAAACACAAAAGATTTTGCTTCGACCTAGATAATACGCTTGTAACATATCCCGCTGTTAAAGGCGATTATACTACCGTAAAACCTATTGAAAAAAATATAAATTTTTTGAAATACCTGAAAAGTTTTGGAAATACCATTATTATTTATACTGCTCGACGAATGAAAACACATCACGGTAATATAGGCAAAATAAGCGCAGATATCGGTAAAATCACATTCGAAACACTTGATAAATTTAATATCCCATATGACGAAATATACTTTGGCAAGCCATACGCTGATTTTTATATTGACGATTTAGCAGTTAGTTGTTTTGATGATATAGAAAAAGAGTTAGGATACTACAATCATATAATAGAGCCGAGAGATTTTAACATGATCCAAACAGGAAATGTAAATACCATCATAAAAACCGGAGATATGCGAGGTGAGCGTTATTACTATGAACATATACCGTCATCTTTAAAGGATCTATTTCCAATCTATTTATTCGGAAATGATACATCGATTACTATCGAAAAAATAAACGGAATAACCGTTACAGATTTATATTTATCCGAAATGCTGAATGAAAATACATTTACTCATATTTTGAACAGTATCGTTCGGATACAACGTTACGATATATCTTTAAATGTCGATATAAATGACGATGACGATGATGATGATCGTTGGTTATATGATAATTATGCTTCCAAATTACGACTTCGTTACGAAAACTATGATTATTCATTATTTCATAACAATAAAGATATATATGAATCGATACTTGTAAAACTACAAGAATATGAAAAACATCATAAAGGAATCAAAAAAATTATACACGGAGATCCAGTATTTACAAATATCATGATTAATAGCTATGGTAAAATCAAATTTATAGACATGCGAGGAAGAGTGGGTGAACGATTGACAATATGTGGCGATTGGTTGTATGATTGGGCAAAAATATATCAATCGATTATCGGGTATGACGAAATTTTACTATCAAAACCAATACATAAGAAATACAAACAGGATATTATTGACATTTTTAAAAAATACTTTTTATCGATCGGTTCAACCGAAGATTTCAATCATCTTAAATTAATTACAAAAAGCCTGATTTTCTCGTTAATACCATTACATCATAATGAAAAGTGTATTGATTATTATAACTTATTATTCAGCGAATATTTACTATAGGACGACGCGCGATAATATGTAACGACACTAATTCGATATTGTAACCGACTTAAATATATTTTACTATGATTATCAGACATAATCGTTACTTCTTTATTATCTCGTTAATCTTACTATGTCATCTACAGACGATAGTCAAACACAATCTAACACAAATAAAGGCGCTGAAGCCAGTTCCGGCTCGTATCCTGAATTTAAAGTGTGGGAAGACGTCGCTGAAATATCTTCCGACCTTCTTCGTGGAATATACGCATACGGATTCGAAAAACCAAGCAATATTCAGCAAAAATCAATCATGTCGATTATCAACCGTCGAGATGTAATCGCACAGGCCCAATCTGGGACGGGAAAGACCGGTGCGTTCACAGTCGCGGCATTACAAAGCGTTGATGTAACCAAAACAGCGACACAGGTTCTTATTCTTGCTCCTACACGCGAACTTGCTCGTCAAATCTATGATGTAATCCAAGGACTTTCAGCGTTGATGACAGGACTTGTATTGCGTCTTCTTGTGGGCGGAACATCTACCGCTGATGATGCTGCAGATCTTCGAAAATCGATTCCGCATATTATTGTTGGTTGCCCGGGTCGAGTGTTCGACATGATCCGACGTAATCATATTCAAAGCTCACAAGTTCATATGCTAGTGCTCGACGAGGCCGACGAAATGCTTTCGGCAGGATTTAATGATCAAATCTATAACATATTTCAATATATGCCATCGGATATTCAAGTTGTATTGTTCAGCGCAACGATGCCTACCGAGTTATATAGCCTTACTGAAAAATTCATGCGAAATCCCGTAAATATACAAGTCAAGGCGGAACAACTTACGTTGGAAGGTATCCAGCAACATTATGTCGCACTCGATGATGACGTTCAGAAATACCTCACTTTGAAGGATCTATTCAAGACAATTTCCGTTTCTCAGTGTATCATTTTCTGTAATTCGACGAAACGTGTAGCCGATCTTCATGAAGCTATGCTTTTTGATGGATTTCCAGTATGTTGTATCCACAGCGGAATGGAGAAGGGAGATAATCGTGATAGAGAGAAGGCATATCAGGAATTTAAAGCGGGTGTCCATCGTGTACTTATTTCGTCGAATGTTACTGCGCGTGGCATCGATATTCAACAGGTAAGCACCGTTATTAACTTTGATATGCCGCCAGATGTTCACATTTATCTCCATCGTATCGGTCGTTCCGGTAGATGGGGGCGTAAGGGTGTGGCGATCAATTTCATTACTCGACGTGATATGCGCATCAAAAAAGAGATCGAATCCTATTATCAGACGTCGATTACCGAATTGCCGGTGAATTTCATGGACGGAATATAAGACATACCATCGGTGCGTGGGTGAGTGCGTGTGCGTGTGGCATACTAATTCGTAATAATACATTATTCAATATAAAGGTATAATGTATTACACTATAAACTAGATATGAAGACCGTTGCCTTTTTATCAAACAAGTTAACTTTACGAGGCACAGAAGTCGCAATCTATGACTACGCTGATTATAATGAGACACTTCTAGGGAATAAAAGCGTTATTATAACACGCGACTATAATCGAATCAAACATGAATTTGATGTTGATAAACAAGCCTATGACAAATTCAACGAAAGATTCGATGTTTTTTATTACATCTCACAACCGGATATCGACAGAATTGTGCTAGAGCATAAAATCACACATCTTTTTATCATTAAATCAGGGGAAAACGACGGTTTATTTTCAAATCACTGTATTAACATTAACCATTGCGTGTTCAATATCACTCAACCACACGGTCAAGTATATACACCGATAGGCGAAACAATTAATCAACGTTTCGGTAAAAACTACCCGGTTACACCCCATATTGTTAGATTACCAGATTGTGACGAAAATCTCCGGTCAGAATTGGGCATACCAGTCCAGGCGATTGTCTTTGGAAGATATGGAGGAAAAGAGTCTTTTGATATTCGGTTTGTCCATGATGCTATTAAACAGATTCTGTTAACGAGAGATGATATCTATTTTTTATTTATGAATACTCACCCATTTTATCAACATAAAAATATAATCCATTTACCTGGAAATACCGATATGATATTTAAGCGCAAATTTATAAACACGTGTGACGCACTACTACATGCGAGAGAACGCGGCGAAACATTCGGTTTAACATGTGGCGAATTTTCTATATGTAAGAAGCCGGTCATTACCTATGGCGGATCCGTTGAACGCGAACACCTATTGATTCTTAAAGACAAAGCGGTTATTTATAATACACCAGAACAGATTCTCAATATTTTACAGACTTTTACAAAGGATAATTATGACGTAAGCGAAAATGGTTACATGTTTTACACACCTGAAAATGTCATGGCAATTCTAAATAAGATTTGTTTGATCTAACTATTGTGTATGTGAGTTTGAATTACTATATTATATTGTTGTGTCATAACAATACGATGTCTTGTTCTTTCAATATATGCTCGTTAATTACAGATGTTCGTGATTCAGTTGGCGAAATACCGCGTGATCCTGAAAAAGTAAAAACGTTATTATTCGAACATTTAGGAGGTATAGCGAAACCGAAGAATGAAAATAAGACTACGACGCTTGATACATCCCCCACAAATACTTTCAGGCCTCCAATATCCTATACAAACCCGGATAAATTACATGAACTACCTTTGTCTATTGTCGAAGATCTCGAAATGCTTCAAATTAAACCGAAACACAGATATCGCGACGACGACGACGACGACGAGAGTAACGCCGGCAACCACGAAGTAGATCTAAAAGGATTATATCATTACATATTCTCTCCGAAGTCAGTTTATGGCACCGAGCATTTGCCCATCTGGAGCAAGTATTATACAACTGATATCGAGTATTTAAAACACACACAAACTCTTCTTGAAATGTTTGACAACGAATTGCTTGAACGTAACATAGAACAAAACACCGCTCATACCAGTTGTATCGAAGCATTCTCACATATGAATGATACATGGAAAGATTTTCGTGGAACCGGAAAGCTTCATGATTTCAAAGAGAAATTCAGTTATGTCGAAACCCCCTTCCTCGCAAAACTCAATACATCTTCATCCTTTCTACAATTTTTGAGCATTTATAATATTTCATCACCAGTCATCGCGCTTCTTACACCCCTTATTGTTCTTATCATACCATTTTTCGTTCTTTTGATGCGTGGATTACATGTATCCATGTCTGAATATGTTCATATTTTAAAAGAGATTATTAGTCAACATTCGATCGGTAAATTATTTACACAGTTTGAAAATGTAAGTATCGAACAGAAAATGTATATATTAATGTCGGTGATATTTTACTTTATTCAAATCTACCAGAATATCATGGCATGTGTGCGATTTTACAATAATATCAAATTGGTTCATACTCATCTTCATACCATCAAAGGATATCTTACCGCAACGGGTGTAAATATGAACTATATGATTCAATTGATTCAAACGCTCCATCTCTCGACATACGAACCTTTCCGCGAAGAACTCGCCGAGAGATATCGTTTACTAGAGGAAGTCACAACGGCACTTGATGATATTTCGCCGTTTTCTGTGAGCGTCAGCAAATTCTTTCAAATCGGGTATGTGATGAAGAATTATTACTCACTATTTTCACAAACAGACCTAAATGAATTACTGGAATACAGTTTCGGATTTAATGCTTATATTGAACACCTGACTGCGTGTCGATCTTTTGTAATCGATGGTATCATTCATAAATGCTCGTTTGTTCAATCTCTCGATCTTCAACAGGACGATCATATCGTAAAGGAAGAACCACCGGCCCCAGAAAATAGCGAACAACCAACTCAAGAAGAATCATTCACCGAAACAAGCTTGCCGCCTCCACCGCCATCGCCATCGCCATCGCCATCGCCATCGCCATCGCCATCGCCATCGCCATCGCCATCGCCATCGCCACCGGTTGTTTCAAAGAATAAGAAAATGAGAACCGGTGTCACTAAACTATTCGGACAAACTTACGCACCTCTGAATTCACTCAATCCTGACAAGGTTGTCGCGAATGACGTTATCTTAGACAAACAACTTATCATCACCGGACCGAATGCCGCAGGTAAAACCACAGTAATTAAATCTACCTTATTTAACATTATCATCTCTCAGCAACTCGGTTATGGTTTTTACCAACGCGCCGAAATCAATCCGTATGATTATCTACACTGCTACCTCAACATCCCAGATACATCAGGACGCGATAGTTTATTCCAAGCCGAATCACGTCGTTGTATGGAAATCTTACGTTGTATCATTGACAATCCTTCAAAACGGCATTTCTGTATATTTGACGAACTTTATTCCGGCACAAATCCGTATGAGGCTGTAGCAGCAGCATATGGATATATTGATTATATATCGAAAAACTCGAAAGTCGATCTTATACTTACGACACATTATATCGAATTGTGTCAACTTCTTGAAAAGAATAATAGTGAGGCTATCGCGAATCTTCATATGTCCGTATGTCCTGATACTGGAACGTATTTGTATAAGGTGACCGACGGAATATCCTCGATAAAGGGCGGTTTGAAGGTTCTCCGCGAACTCGACTATCCTCTCGAAATTGTTGAAACCGCGAAACTGATCATTCAGGGATAGAACTAATGCCAAGTGCTGCGATATGCCTTCGCAATAGTCTTTTGTAATTGTAATAATCAGGATCGTCATTATCGGTTACATTTTCAAGAATACGTATGTCATTATAAAATGAAATACAATCTTGTAATGAAGGCGACTCTTCTGGGGTTTTTGATACATGATTATATATAGAAACTATATTTGCGCGAGCTTGTTCATGTTTCTGTGTAAATTGATACACATAGCACGAAACATCTAAATAATTCATGAAATTCGCAAAGAGAGATACGACTTCATTTACTTCATTCACTTCATTCACTTCATTCATTCTTACGACATAAACAACTATTTATTTTTATGCCGTATTCGAACACATCAACGCCGATTTATCTATCGCTACGCTTTTCGCTACTCGTTTTATTACCTTTGATATATTTCCTTCTTGCGCACCATCTGTTATAATTTTAGACAACTTAAAATACTCATCATTCTCCTTTGTGTGACTTGTCATACATTTCGGGTGCTGTGCCGCCCATTCGCCCATCAAACTCACATTCTTATGTTCTACTGCTAGAACAGCATTCGTCATTTTCGCATGATCCGGTCCATCACATTCCCATTTATCTGCGTCTTTTACATAAAGCGTCTCTCGCTTCACGTCACTGCAATGAACCGGGCGTTTATGTAATTCCGTTTTATTCAAATTTGTAATAAGTATATTCGACATTCCTTCCACATAACCAAGTTTACCAACATTTTCAAGATCGTCCGTATTCAATTGAATCGAATTCACAAAATCCTTCATATTCATCGCATCTTTACACTTCTCATTCAAGAAAAACTGCATATTGAACGTTTGATTATAACAGTTAGTCATGTTATTGTGATTCGTCATATTATTATTGGTTACATTCGCAGATGAAGCCGTCGTAATTGCTGTCATGCTAGCCTTATACATATCCATCATCTGAGTCTTGAATTCATTATTCATATTCATCATCACGTTGATTACATTCTTTAATTCGGTCGTATTTTCTATTTTCGAGAGATCCTTTGACTTCGTAATACATGATACTCCATATTTCTTATTATGTCGCCATAATCCGGTTCGATTCATATAAGGCCGATGGCAATATTTACATTCATAAGCCGCAACAGAACCGACGGTCTTGGTCACGTGACCAACGGTTTCGTCATCGCCTTCAGCCGCAGCATCATCGGCATCAACGGCGGTATCGATATCGGATTCGGCGTCATATACCACGTTTTTTTCTTCATCCTCTTCATGGAGGTTAATTTGGACCACTTTTTTGATGGGTATTTTTGGGGGGTGTAAATTTTCACAATTATTTGAAGTCGGTTTTTGGGGGATGCTTTCTGCGCCGGTTCCGCCACCACCCCCCGAAATGAGACTGTGAATGTAATTTTTACATTTGGCGTTCGCCGAACATAACCTTTGATGCTTTGTTGATAAAAGATGTCGATTATAATCAAATTTGTTATTGGTTTTGATGTCACATGTATCACAGTAATACATAATGCGATTTTCAGTCTTGCGTAAAATGATGCCTAAATCGCAAGGGGCTATATACATGGAAGACAAAATAACGCCGATGGACCGGCGCGGGGGGGTCGGACGAAATATCGAAAAATTTATCGTCACAAATTTTTCGTTGGATTGAAAAAAGTTGTGACTGGTCAGTCACAAAACGCGAAAAAATCGTGTTTCAAAAGTTCTACGCAAAATGCGAAAAAGGACATTTTTGGACATGTTGCCATTTGTTGCGTATTTAAGCAACATTTTTCGCAAGCGAACTTATGATAGATGTTTATATAAAATGTGACGATATACGGTTTTATTTTTTTATGATTTCAAACGAAATATTTTTGGCTGAAAAGTGTTCGATCACGGACCTTCGGTCCTTCCAACCATGGACTTTTGGGATTTACTGGAATGAA
>Ga0194130_10004661_pt1 | contig 17242 bp, 15 predicted proteins | sample TA2KigsurfametaG_FD_160084 | JGI IMG/M metagenome (GOLD analysis project Ga0194130, IMG submission 160084) | Freshwater microbial communities from Lake Tanganyika, Tanzania - TA2015050 Kigoma 12 surface | ecosystem: Environmental > Aquatic > Freshwater > Lake | place: Tanzania: Lake Tanganyika... | reverse complement strand
GTAATACGCGACCAATTGATTGCAGCGAGCGTATCTTACTCTTTGTTGGAGAAGAGAACACTATATTATGTAGGTTGCGAATGTTCACGCCTGTCGAGAAAGTGCCATAACTCGCCACAATGATTGCATCGTTTTCTTGTTCAGTAATATGTCTCACTGCTTCGCGATCCTCTGCCTCAACTCCACCATGGATAAAAAATACTTTACGACTATTTGCCTTTTCACCTATCAGATCATATAATATTTTACCGTGTTTTTCGACATAAGTAAATAAAATTAAACTATTTCCTTTGAGATTTATTGCAAGATCTCGTATAAAATTATTTCGACCTTCATGCTGAGTCAAAAAATTCATCTCATCAGGATAAGTAAATCCTTTAATCGCTTTACACACTACATCAGGGTATTTCAATACAATACATTTGATACTAAAATTCGCTAGTTGTTTGCGTTCAATTAACTCTTTTGTAGAGATGGCTTTAAATACAGGTCCAAATAATCCTTCTAAAACCAACTTATTGACTTTACTGTCATCCAGTGTTCCTGTTGTACCAATACGAACATCACAATTGATTAGTTTAGTCATAATACTTGTCAATGACTTTGCTTTAAAAGTATGCGCCTCGTCACCAATAATGAAGTCAAACTGTGAGAAGTATTTTTTGGGCATATCGTAAATTGACTGCCAAGTAGAAATGATTAAATCCGTATCTGGAATTTTGCTCTCGCCACCAAATATTTTTTGGCAGTGTGTTTCGACTTTCCAACCATTGTTGGTTGAATAGTTCATAAAGTCACTATACATCTGAGTGACGAGATTAATTGTAGGAACAATCAACAATCCACGCTTCTTGCCACTGTTTAACAGATAACGAATCATCATATAGATGATTAATGATTTTCCTGATGCGGTAGGTGAAACGAGCACAGTTCTCTTTTTCGTAAGTCCGACGCTAGACGCGAGATACTGATAGTCTCTTGGTTCTATCGGAAGCGAGAGAGCACTCGCAAGATTCTTTGTATCGATCGGATAGACTTCTTTGTCTTCATCTATAACCTCGAATGTATAATTTTTTTGTTTGCAGAAAGTCTTTATATATCCAATCAGTCCCGCATAAATTTGCTTCGTGCGTAGGTTGAGCAAACGAATTTTTCCATCCCAGTATTTGTTTCGGAACGCTGGGCTGAACTGATACCCAGGAGTCGAGAATGTAAAAAACTCAGACATTTCCTGAAGTATTGCATCTTCAGCATGAACTTGCACATAGATGTTATCCACCTTTTCAACAACGACATGTTCAATCATTTTATTCTTTCTCGAATAACCAAAGGTCTTCAAAATTTCCATCTCTGGTTTTCTTTGGTTGTCTTTTGCTAGAATGAACTCCCCATTGCACCTTATAGTGTTTGAGGAATTTTAAATGTTTCTCAACAATTGCTTTCATATCTTGACTGATGGAAGTAAACTCGCCATGAACATTTTTATAATTTGATATTACAAAAGCAAATCTTGCTCCTGGACGCATAACTTCTAGACTCGTCAATACTGTTTGTTCCCAATAGCCAGACAACCAATCTGAATATTTTGGATATAAATTGATGCTTTGCTCTTCTCCAGGATAAATCTCTAAATCATAATATGGTGGGCTGAATAACACTGCATCAACTTGCTCTCTGTACTTGTCAGCAAAGTTGTGTCTCTCTTGAAGTTTCTCACTTGGACACAGGTATAGATCGATCTGTTTGTTATCAGAACAAATTAAACTGTTATTGTAGTCTAACCAGTGCTGATGAAGTAGATTACCATTTGCAACTACTCCAGGTATCACATCAGTTGATATAAATTTTTTCCAGTTAGTGGAATAAAATCCAATCTGATAAGCATTCCATCCCATGCAAGGAGCAAAAAGAGTGTCGCCGTTAAATAAATTCTCCATGATTGCTTTATATGTAACTGGATTAAAGATACTGGCTTTGTTACAACCAAACATAAAGTCAGTCCAGAATTGACTATAATCGCTGTTTTTAATTTCTAGAATGTGCGCAAAGAAGGCTGGTGATGCTAGACTGTTTCGAATTTTAAAATCTTCGAACATGACTTTCATTAGACCGAAGGTATATTCAAAATCATTTGCGTGTAATTTTTTTGTGTTGTAGAACTGATCAAAATTTATGTTCTTGCTAATACGACCATACCTTGACAAAGTTCTACCTACGAAAGTGTCATCAACAAACACTTTATCAGAAGATGAAATCTGAAAATAGTAATCTAATGAATTATCAATAGCCACAACTTTATCGAACCACTGAGACAGAGTGACTTCTGGTTCAATCACCAATGCTTGATAAAGTTTTTCTTTATAGAGTTGCAGATTCTGTGGTCGAATGTCTTCTGGCTTCTTGCTCACTTTTTTGATAAAGTCATCAAGTGTGCAACGAACGACAAATTTTCCAGACCTATCACTGCCATTAAGTACTGAGATCTGTTTAGAAAACTCTTTGAATGATACCTTCGTTGGTTGTATCAATTGTAAGAACTGATCTTTTGTGTATATCATCGAGCACCTTGAATAAACTTCTCCCAGCCCATGTACTCTTTCAACTGCCAAGTGCGATTGTTGAGTTCTTTCATCACATTGGTGCAAAAGTTTGCAGCCTCTTCATGATAGGCTTTTTTGCGTTTAAGTTTACTCAAATCATCATCACCATCTAGATACACAGTGATATCTGATTTAAGTGTAAATCTAAATGGTTCCCAACCAAGTTTGTTTAATTCATCTTGATCTAATTTACCACTGTAATACATCCACTTGAGTTTCTTTAATTTGTCAAACTCAAGTGCTGCGCGTTTGGCTGCAAGATTATGCAAAGAAAGATATTTGTTATACTTGTTATGAATCAGTGGAATGCGAAGGATCTCTTTGCCAGGTTCTGTAGTATCAACCTGAGAATCCTTTTCCCATTGTGCCATCAATTCTTCAAGTGGAGGTGTTTCTATTTTCATACATGAAATTATACATTATTCTTCATCAAAAGGCAAGTCACAGCAAAAGTTGCCTTACAATAATTAATGCAGTATAATCAGTATGTTCGTTATGAACGAACTCTCAAGAGTTAATACTAGATTCTTTCGTAGTCATAGTAAGAGAATCTAAATGTCGCATCTGCAGTGATAATATTTTCTGCAGAGTCTTGCGAAGAAAATAATATTGTCGAAAGTGATGTTGGAAACATATCGATAAATTTGACACGAAAATTTGCATTATTTTTATTTGTATATAATGTCAATATTGAATTGCTATATTGTGGTTTGTTATTAAAATCTTTGCGAAAGAGTGGAATGCGATCTAATCTTTTTAAATCTATGTACTCTTTAAAGTCTGATGGAAAGGTTATTGCACGAATCCAATCATGAATGTCACTCCATGCACGAAGATCTTCGTCGACAAGAAATGTAATGTTGAAAGTGTCATATACAATTTTTTCGCCAGGAACATATAGATCTACAAATGGAGTCTGTCGTGGAATTTCAGTGAGCGAAACTCCAGGGAAGTTGGCAGTTTGACAAAAGTATGTTGTTGCAGGCAAGCGATCGAATATCACTCTAAATTTTGTACTTTGCAATAAATCTTTATTCGTCGGTGCGCGTTTTTCTGCTGTCATCTAGATATTTCCGTAAATCTGTGATCTTCTCTTTTTCAATTAGATCTATAATAAAATTCGTTAGTTCAATCTCTTTGTGAATAAAAAATAACTTTTTATTCAATTGTTCTAATCTTTCTGAGTAATACTTCAGCTCCTGCTTTTTTTGTTTACGCAGATCTTTTAAATCAGATAGAAGAACGATAGTAGCCATACAATTATTTAGGGTAAGAAAAAGGGGTGGATTCTTTCGAATCCACCCCCGAGTCACTTTGCCTTGTTATTGGTATAAATTTGGCAAATGTTATGCGTCAATTATTGATTGACATTTAGGACTTTGAACTTACGATAGTAGTAGTTATTACCGTTTGCGATTGTTCCATTACCTGAACCAGTTGCAAAAGGATTTGCAACGAGACCATAACGGGTCTTGAAGCCAACCTTTGGCTGGTAAGTTGTTGGATCAATTGCACGTACCATCTGTAGTGGGACGTATGGGCAATAGAACAAGCCAGCATCATAAGCATTTGTTCCCTTGTAGCCTACAACCACATAGTCTGAACCTTGTACAGAATATGGATCAACATAGACCTTCAAGCGTCCGAATAGCGTACCAGCAAAGGTATTGCCTGTATCGTCAACCGTTAGGTTTGTGTTGTTGCTTAGAGCAGAATTGTAGTCAAGAAGACCTGTCATTGCGAGAGCTGATGCAACATCGGTTGAAACGATGAGCATATTGCCCTTGCCACGACGTGTGTCTTTGGCGATCTTATTGGCTGCTTGTTCAATTCGGAATAGAAGTGATTTATACTTCTCAACCTGCCAACGACCTGATGAACCACCTGCAGCATCCGTTAGTGTTGAACTTGATAGGTTAACAACATTTTGGGATACAGATGTGATACCAACATTCGCAGTTGCATAGATCGTACGAATAACTTCGCGGTTGATTTCAGCAAGAATTTCAGTTGACAAAATATTTGTCAATTCTGTTTCTGCATCGAGACCGTGAATTGCCTTGAGATCTTGTGCAAGTTCTAACGTGTAAGCTGCTTGCAAACCGCGTGACTTGGCTGTAACCGATACGCGATCGATTTGGAAGCCCATAAACTTCATTGTTAGATCTTCTGCAGCTGATGTCGCCATGCCTGCACCAGTATTGGCTAGACCGAAGACTGCTGAATTTGCTTCACCAAAATTGTCAACTGCTGCAGTATGCGTGCCTTCACCAGAATGTGCAGTATTGGCTTCATTGAAGAGAGCCTCACTACCAAGTGCTGTTGAAGTTGCGAATGTTGAACGCATTGCGAAAATCAAACCTGTTGGACCTGTCATTGGCTGAACGCCGCAAACATCATAAGCCATTAGGTTTGGTAGCGCACGACGGACAAGACCGATGAGAATTGGGTCGAAACCCTTGATTCCACCTTCACTGCCGACCACTGGTGACATACCACCGCCAACTGCGTTGGCTGGTGATGCTTCCCAGAGGTTTTGCATTGTGCGTGATTCTTCCATAAGGGCACGCTCTTGATTTTCGAGAACTAGTGCAGTAACTGCACGCTTGTAAGGATCTGTGATCTTTGGGAGTTCTGCGTGATCAAGAACTGGAGCCCACTTTTTTGCATATGTTTCGTTTAGATACATTTTATAACTCTCCTGAGTTCTTAATTAGATTAGGCTTTTGGAGCCGTTTTTGTGATTGCCTTAACATAATGTGCCATTAGACCATTTACTTGTGCTACTTCTTCAGGCTCTTCAATACTTGTTTCTTGAATTACCTTCACTTCACTTGTCAATTTTTTGGCTGGGAAGTAGTTCTCGCGAATTACTGCGAGTTTGCTATTAAAATCACCCTCTGTGGTGAACTCCACGCTCTCTGCGAGCGAGATCATCTTAGCAATTTGTGTTTCCGTTAGACCTTCGCAAATTTTGCGAACAGCTTCGGTTTTCTTAGCAACGTTGAGTTGCTCAACTAGAGAAGCCTTCTCTGCAGCAGCAGTGACAACAGCTTCTTCAAGAGCAGCAACACGTGCTGCAAGTTCTTCTGCTACATCAACTTTCTCTTCTGGAATTTCAATGTAGTGTTCGTTGAATAGATTCTTGAGACCATTGATGAAATCATCAACTAGTTCTGCGCGAAGACCTGTTTCGATTGCAATTTGATTATCTTCAACCCATTGCTCAACGACATAGTTTAGATACTCATCAACTTGTGAAGACATTTCTTCCTTGATGGATTCAACTGCTTCAGCAAGGATTGCATCGTTTTCAGACATCACATCTTCGATGATGTTTCCAACACGTGATTGAACAGCTGTTTCGAAGATTAGAGTTGCTTTAACACGAAAATCCTCCGAGAGTGATTCGCCATTAAATAGCGCATCAACATCTTCTTTCATAGAACCTCTGTGCTTAGCAACTATATCCTTCATCATATCTTTCTTTGCTTCAGCGAGTTCTTCTTCAGAATACTCACCAGTTTCTTCGTTAGTACTGTTTTCTTCACCTCTTGCAATTTTATCAGACTCATTCATTGTTTTGTCGGCGAGTTCTTCGGACTCTGTGTTAGTCTCATCCACATTTTCAACATCAGCCTTTTCTGTTTCGATTGTTTCTTCGGCTTCTGCTACAACTTCTGCAGTCTCATCGGCTTCTGTTTCTTCCATTGCTTTTGTCTTTGCAGACTTTGCATCACCTTTTGTGGCTGGCTTTGGTGCTTCTTTTGCGTCAGCAGCTGCTTTCTTGCCAATATCTGATGGTGCAGTTGTTGGTGTTTGACCGCCGAGATCATCTATCTCTGCTGGTAGTTTAGATGCTGGTTCCTTGGCAGCAGACATTGATGCCTTTAGGATTTCTGCAGCGGATTCTGATAGTGTCTTACTCATTTGTTTTGACTCCTGAAGAAGTAATTATATTTATAAAAGTTACAGTTTTGACAAGAAATTTTCAAAGATCTTCAGAGAGATCTCATCAATTTGCTTTTGCTTTGCATTCTTGATTTGAGAATAATATTCATTGACGTCAATTTCCTTGACTTTTCCATTATCCCAAACCCACTCTTTACCTTCCATAATACCTTGAACGAAAGCACCTGGTGCGGACGGATCCGCTACAATATCAGCCGCTGTGGCTAGATAATAATCGTCTTGAACAACATTCACGCCATTGATTTCTTTTAAAGAACCCATGCCGCGAGATGACACACCGAGAGTTGCGCCGCCTTCCATAAGAGACTTGGCAATTTTACCCATTGGTGTTTCAAGAATTTTAGCCTTACCAATCCATTGATTTCCTTCTTGTTTCAATGAGGTGATAAGATGAGAAACGCGATCTAAATTAATTGTTGGAGAATCTGGATGACCCAATTCGCCAAATGCGCGATTCTTAGATATATATTCATCGCTGTAACGACCAACTTCTTTCGAAAGAGTATCGGTTTTGTACATACGACCATTTTTGTTTTTCATTTCTGCTACAAGGAATGGACCAGAGATGTAAAGTGATTTTACACCGTTCGTTTCTTCGGTGATCATCTGTACTTCTTCGATTGATTCTGTAATAAGTTTCATTTTTATAACCCCAATGATGCGCGCTTTCTGAGCGATCGTTTTCTTTGAATAAGTGCTCGAGCCATCTTTGCTTTACGCTTGATTTTGGCTCGACGTGCTGCGAGTTTTCTTTTCATTCTTTCACGCGGTGGAATGCGTACAAGTTTGCCACCACGAATAGTATAACCTGGAACTGCTGACAAAATCTTACGACGTTGAACTTTATTACCACGGACGCGTGCACGAATAAGTTTTTTACGACCCATGCGCTGTACATTGGCTTCAGCAATAATTTGTCGAACTATTTCTGATACGATACTCATTTTCCACCAATAGTAAACTGCACTTTGTTAAGAGCAAAATGAGCGGCTTTTTCAAAACCTTTTGGAGTTGTGAGCATGTCAGCAAATTTCTTTTTATTCTCGTCATTAAGTGCGCCATGCACCATATGAATGGCTTTTGCTGCACCGTGACTGACTTTTAATTTACTGCCATCAGCAAATTTAAAATGTTTTGATGCAGATGATACACCATCACCTTTTTGTGCAAATGCAGCAACTTGATCTATGTTTTCCATTACATCTTCCATTTGCATATTTACACCAGGAATAATCTCACCTGGAGTTTTGCCCGTTCCAGAATATGGAATAGTAATCACAAGACCAAGCTGTTTGTTTCGATACATTGCAACTTTGCGACCATCAGGGAAAATACGAATACCTCTTCTTTGAAGAACAATCATTACAGGAGGATTGTTTTCGTCTTTGAATGCAGCAATTGATTCAGTAAGAACTTCTTCACCTTCAATCTCATTATGTTGCATTAGATTTTTGCGAACTGCTTGAAATGCTTGCTGCGATCCGATTGCAGCACTAGAGGTTGCATCATAATATTTCGTCAAAACATCGCGATGTTGTTTTGTCAACTTAGCAATATCTCCAACTTGTGCATGACGACGCAACGCAAGTTTCAAGCGTGGAAGTTCATTGGAACTTATGGCTCCAGTTCGAACTAATGCAGCGATCCTTGTATTATCAAGCGCTGCTTGTCTCGTCTGCTGTGATTTCTGCTGATCCGTCGGATTCGCTTCCATCAGTTTCGACTTCAGTTGTTTCAGTTTCATTTGTTTCTTCTTGTGATCCTAGTAAAGTAGATGCAATCTCAACCTTTTTTACCTCCAATGCATCAGTGACACGATCATTTATTGCAGCTGAAAAAGCTGCTTTAAATGCTTCTTGATCGCCACTCAATGCCGCATTAACCAAATCAATAGTATTCATTTCTCTCTCCATTATTTACCTAATTTGTGAATTGAACGCTTGATCTAGACCATTACTATTTTGAGTAGAAATTTGTCCTTGACTTTGCGTTGCAGGTGTTGTAGCAGCTGCTGCAGTTTGAGAAAGTGCAGATGCAGCCTGTGCTGCAGCATTTTCTTGCTCAAGTTCTGCTTCCATACGTTCAGTACCCTCCTCATCAAAACGAAGAACGTGTTTCTTGACCCATGCGCGTGAGAAATATGTTCCAACATATGGATCAACTTGATTCATTAATTGAAGGCGAGTTGTCATCAGCTCTGCTTCCTTTAACTCAGTAAAGTTGTTGTCTTTGAGAAAATCATAATGAATTTTTTCTTTGATAACAGACCATTCGTCAATTGAGCAAATACCTTTAAGAGCAAGCTGACGCTGCATCAATTCGTCAAATAAAATTGTAAACTTGCCACGAATTCTTTTGATAAACTTACTAAACTTCAATTCGTCTCTTGTAATCTCTGTTGTACGACCAAGACTAAATCCAGTTTGCGTCTCTAGACGAGATACTGGAACATTCAATGATTTATATAGTTTCTGTTCAAAATAACGAACGTCTGACAACTCACCAAGATTTTGACCAGCTGGTAGAGTTGTAATCTCTGTTGATTTTCCCTCACCGCGACGAGGAATCCAAAAATCCTCCATCATTGACATAAACTTACGATCGTCTTTGACTTCGCCAGTTGCAGAATCATACACAACTTTATTTCTAAATTTTGTCATAATGTCGCGTAGATATTGTTCTGCCTTCATTTTAGGCATATTACCGACGTCGATATAAAACACACGACGTTCTGGAGCACGACTTAAACGATAAATTACTACAGCATCTTCAACCATTCTTAATTGATTGAGTGGCTTAATGGCTTTATGAAGATAAGATAAAACCATTTGACGTTTTGCATCGAGTAATCCTGAATTGACATTAATAATTGCATCAGGCGCAATCTTAACTGCGTTATCACTAATGGAAGTTACAATTTGCTGTCCTTGTTGCGATGCTTTTTCGTTGAAAATATAAAACTCTTCAACTCCAGATATAACCTCAATCTTTGTTCTTGGGTCTTTTTTCTTGATGACTGTACGAATTTTCTTGATCTTTCTCGGATCGATCGGCACTAGTTCTTGAATGCCCATCTTCGGTTGTTTTTCATCAATCAATACTTGATAAAACAAACGACCATCGATATACCAGTTACGGAATATATCTGCACCATAGTTTGAAAAGTCCAACATACGAAGTAAATGATCAAATTCTGCACGAATCATATCTTTGATTTTTTCTGGCTGTTCCAAATCATCAAGAATGATTGAAATTGATTTACCAGTCACATCATGTACAATTGTTTCATTGACAACTTCATCAATTGCTGATTCAAGTTCTGGTTGCATTGCCATCTCGCGATAGCGAGTGACAAGATCGTTTTCGTTTTTTAAACTGGCTTCGAGATCTAGATAAGTCCCAAAATATCCACCAGCGGTTACTGCAATCGCACCGTCATCACCTTCAGGTGTGGTAATTTGAGGCTGAAGTTGCTGTGGTGCATTTTCAGCTTTTGTTCGAACAATTTGAAATCCAAATAGATTGATTGCCATGCATTACTCCATAATATAGATGGGGGAGGTGATCCTCCCCCATTCAAGCGCATTATGCGCCTGCGAGAGATTCAATTGGTGATCTCAAGCTTCGATCAGAAGCGCCGCGATCTGTTGATTCCCAATACTGATATGCAAAATTAACTGTATATTCTTCGATTGTATCGTTTGAACCCCAATCGAGATCAATTTGAGCAATATCTGTTGGAAACATTCCAACAAACCTATACTTCTTCAACTGTCTTCCATCTTTACTGTACTGAAGCACTTCAGCATCAACACCATATGATTGGGAAGTTCTTGCGCGAAGTGAGCGTAAGTTTGTGACATTATCATTGATTCCACGAACCCATGATTCCATTGCGTTACGAATCAAGAAATCTTCATCGTTGATTACTGTTACCGACCAGTCAGCAAAAGTACGATTACCAGCAACCTTGACTTCGCGACCGAAATAAGGAATGGTAACCATACCAATCGTTGATCCTGGAAGAGCAGCAGTTTTCACCATGAATGAAGACTTTACCGAGGCAGAAGCACCAAGAGATGCATAGTTCGGAAACGTGAGTCGCACTTCAAACAGATTAGGGCGTGCACCGTCACCAGTAAGAGTAGTACGGAAATTATTTACATTAAAAGCCATTGTATTCTCCTGACTTTATCCTAGTCTATTTATTAGAAACGACCGACGATTTCATCGAAGGCTACACCAGTTCGGACAGCAACAAAGTTCAACTGAATAAAGTTGATGCTTCGTGCTGGCTTGACATAAATGTCACCAATGAACTCGTTACGATCAATGACTTCTGGAGTATTATTTGTTTCGTCACAAACAACACGGAAGTCATAAAGACCACGACGACCCTGTACTGTTCGAAGGAATGGCTCGACAAGATTTACAAAAGTTGCTCTTGTAAATTCATCATTGAATTCAAAGAGGCTTGCTCTTGCAGCGCGAGAGATTGCTTTTTCAAGAACGATAAACAAGCGTCGTACATTGATTCGATCGAATGCACTTGGTCGTGCTAACAGAGTTTTATCACCATAGAGCACAACACCTTCGCCTGGGAACGATACAATTGGGTTGATACCCTTCTTGTATAGTTCGTCGCGATTTGCTTGGCTTGGATTATAAAACAACTTGATTACATTTCTCAATTGACCACGATTGAATCCAGCTGGTGAGAACCATGGATCACGATCAGAATCCGTACGAGCGCATAGACCAGCAACGTCGCCATTACATGGAATCCAACGATAAGTATCGTTATATTTGTCGTACTGATATTTCCAATTGCCATCTAGCACAGCGTATGAAGTTGAAGGGAGTGCATCGCGATAGTTGATAACTGATGTTACTGTGCAAGCACTAACCATATTTGCATATGGTGGAGAAATAAAGCCAACAGCATCGCGGCGATTTGACACGATATCGATAACTCTTTCTGCAACTGTTTCGTTACCACCGCCAGTCATTACAAGAGATATATCAACATTTTCTGTTGATCTAAATTGCTCGTATGCTGTTAACACGTTTCCATCAACCACTGTACCATCTGTACCACGTGAGAACGAAATCGTTAGATTTTCGCCTTCAAACGCATGCGTTGAGTTAGCTGTGACACCCCATGTGTCGTTATTTTGACCCAATGCATAAACATATCGTGATTTGCGATAGAGAACTTCACGATAGTAAATACTATTGCCAGACTCGTCTTTTGCATTTGTTGCTTTTGAAACATTTGCGAAACGCTCTAAAACCGTGTTTGGTGTTCCGCTGAATAGACCGTCTTCATCAACGACTGCGATATGCATTTCGTCATTAGCTGCGTCATATGCATTTGCTGCAACCCAAGTTGAAGTACCTGGAGGACCATCAAAGAATTGACTATATTCTGCGGAACCAAACACTGAAGCGTTTGCATTTGCAATCAATACAATCTTGAGCGAGTTACCGCGAGCACCAGGACAACGTGCGGCAAACGCAATATCTGAGTTAGATGCAAGATGGAATGATGTGAAATAATGATCTTCACTCTTTACTTTCACATTCGATGCACAACTTGCTGGATCAACGTTGAGTGCAACAGCAGAATTCTGCGTTGCTGCACCAGCGCGTGATACGAAAAGACTGTTGCTGTATGAGAGAAAGTTTGCAGCAGTGAAGAATGTTAAGAATGTGTTGGCATCTGGTCTACCATATACCTCTACGAGCTCATCTTCTGAAGAAACTTGGCGGAGTACGTCGATCGGACCCCACTGAAATGCGCCAGCAATTGCGCCAGTGGATGACGAAACTGCTGGAACAACTGTAGTTGCATCAATTTCAGATACATTCACGCCTGGTGATACTTGAAAAGCCATGTTTTTTGCTCCTATAAATGGAGATTGAGTAATCTACCTCAATATTTAGTAAAACTGGGTTTTGACTAAACAGGCTTCCATAAAGCCCCATCTTCGACAAATGCCCCATCATTATGATCTATATCGATATGTCCACCAAGAAAAGTCGGCAATTGTTCATCCTCGATTTGTTGCATTTGCTCTTGGTGTAATTTTTGTTTTATATTAATATTTGTAAGTTCAGAGAAAAATGACTGGTTTGTCATCCATGAAAATAGAACGAGAGTCATTACAAGATCGTCATGCGACCCATCTTCAGCCTCAAAACTTCCACCTTTTGCAATAAAAGTCGAGAGTTCAGAGATTGTATCGAAGTCTTGAATAATAATTTTTTGATTTTCAATCAATCCTTTCATCAAAGAACAGCCGAGCCTCTTGACTGATTTAGTTGTTCGAACACCTCTGGTTGATTTGTTTCCATATCCCCATGTCAATGCAATCTTTCCTTTTAGATCTACAGTAGAAAGAATATTTTCGTATTCATAATCTTCGAATAAAGAGTCAACAATCTGTTGACCATTATCATTTATTTCTATTAGAGCATAGGCTTGATTGTAATAGTCGCCGATGCGCTTTATAATCGATGGATAGACTAGTGGGCTAATATTATTATCTTTATAAGAACAAACCTGTCGATATGGAATCGACGTGACATCGATTACACTAAATGCAGAGTAGTCTAATCCCTTACCACGAGAGGTGTCGACAATAATCGTATAGATATGCTCAGGAATTGGAGCTTGATAAATTTTGATTCCATTCTCAGTAAGATGCTGTGGCTTTACAAACGCAAGAGATTTGAGTGCAGCTGAAGTCAATAATGTTCCCGCAGATCCTATAAACTCGCATTCCATTTCTTGAAGAAACTTTTCATCACCAAGAACTCGACGCTGTTCATTAGCCCATGCTTGGTCGCGACCTGGAACTTGACGCCAATTGGCTTCAATATATTTGAATCCATTTTGACCTTCAATCGCTTCTGTCCACATACGATAATAGTGATTCATTCCACATGGTGTAGAGGAGATAAGAATTTTAGATTGAGTGCCAGAAGAAATTGTTGGATAAACAGAAGTGAAAAATTCTTCTGCGATATTGCTTGGTACAAATGCGAACTCGTCAAGATATAGAAGAGAGATAGAAAAACCACGAATCGTATTTGATGCAGTAGAAGTTGCCATTACACGACAATTATTTTCAAGTTCAATATCGCCTTTATTCCAAACACGAACACCTTGTTGAAGCCACAATGGTAATGCTTCATATGCGATTTTGATGCGACTTAAAATTTCTCTTGCAGTTGGTGCTTTGTTTGCAAGAATTGCGACAAATTTATCTTCATTGAATAAAGTATACCAAAGAATATATCCAACTACCATAGTGGTTTTACCCACCTGACGACCAGCCTTTACAATCACACGACGACTGTCATTAATGTCTTGTACTGCTTGTCGTTGAAATGGATATAAAGAAATCTGAACAAAACCTTTGTCAAGAGTAATAATCTTAACATAGTTTTCAATAAAATAAATTGGATCCTGTGCACAACGCACATATTCGCGCACTTGATCTTCTGTAAGATCTAAAACGACGTTCGTTCTTTTTAAATTCGGATTAGCAAGATAATTCTTTATTACATTACGCATTGTCATGTTTTTTATACAATTCTATTCGGCAGATTCATTCTTAAGTTTCTTGAGTAAATCTGCAGTCGAACCAACAAACACAGCCTTGTCTACGTTGATGTTTGTTGGTGCAACTTCTTTCGGCTTCAATTCTTGTTTCTGCTTTTGTAAAATCATAAGTTTCTCTGTTACATCAGAGAGATTTTTAATCATATTTGCAGCAACTTCATATGCGCGAGGATGCTGAGACTCTTTGGCAACTTCTAAAATGCCATCAAGAGCCTCATTACCTCGTTCAATTAGATTATAATAATTTGCGCGTGAATAATGTGCATCAGGATCATCTTCCTGAGACTGATGAATGGTGATCGGCTTGTCATCTTTTTTGACAGCAGGCACATAATCAGTGTTCAACAGTTCTGCAAGATTTTTATCTACTTCACTCATAAAATAATATTAGCAAAATGTTAATTTAATCTTGCAACAGTCAAGAATGATCCATTTTCATTCACAATTGTAAATTCAACAACGTCTTTATCTCCAGGACCACCGCGTGGATCTGTTACACCAGCCCAGTAAATAGTTTGCGCTTGACCATTGATTTGAACACCATTTGGAAGATATGGAGCCGCACCCTGTTTAATAATCAACGTCATAGAAACAGAATTATCCACTGGTATTGTTATATTGGTAAAGTTAGCAGTAAAGTTAGCACTTGGTGATGAGTGAACAAAGACTAGACCCTTTGAACAATCATGCGTTACAGTTGCTGTTGCACCAGACAATGAATTAGACGAAACTATAGTAGTTTTGACATTCAAATTATTAGTTGTTACACTTGAGAATGTTACAGGATCAGCAACGTTGAGTGACTGATTATAACTTCCTGCAGGTCCTTGTGGACCAGATGGACCTTGCGGACCAACAACACCTTGTGGACCCTGTGGACCAACAACACCTTGCGGACCTTGTGGACCGATGTTACCAGTCAATCCTTGATTACCTGCAGGACCTTGTGGACCTTGTGGACCAAAGACACCCTGCGGACCTTGTGGACCTTGCGGACCAGTGTTACCAATTACACCTTGTGGACCTTGTGGACCCTGCGGACCAACAACACCTTGTGGACCTTGTGGACCCTGCGGACCAGTGTTACCTGTATCACCTTTATCACCAGTTCGTGCAAAAGTGATTGCAAGATCCTCATTGTTTGCGAGGGTTGATATGCTGCCACTGACCCAAGAGCAAGTAACTTCAAAATAACCAACCTTATCAATAAGTGAATTGATAATAAACAATCCAAATTCATTTGGATTTGCTGGCTTGGAAACTTTAAAGTGTCCCTTGATTGTACTCGTGCTATCATCAATTGTCGTCAAGAAATTGAAGATATTTGTTGCATTGTCATCAAGGTAATCAATAAAGAGTTTTGTTGCAGTAGAAATTGTTGCAGCATTGAAACGAATTCTTCCCTGTCCAGGATCAGCATCAGCGGTAGCTGAATCATAAGTGTAATCAAACGTTGCACCACCAAATGAACCAGCAGGACCTTGCGGACCAGTCACACCTTGTGGACCTTGTGGACCAACAACGCCTTGTGGACCCTGCGGACCTTGTGGACCTTGTGGACCTTCAACGCCTTGAGGACCTTGTGGACCCTGTGGACCAACAACGCCTTGAGGACCTTGTGGACCCTGTGGACCAACAACACCTTGCGGACCCTGTGGACCTTGCGGACCTTCAACGCCTTGAGGACCTTGTGGACCAACTACACCTTGTGGTCCCTGTGGACCTTGTGGACCGACAACACCCTGCGGACCTTGAGGACCTTGTGGTCCCTGTGGACCGTCAACACCCTGTGGTCCTTGAGGACCTTCTGGTCCCTGTGGACCTTGAGGACCATCAACGCCTTGTGGACCCTGTGGTCCTTGAGGACCTTGCGGACCTTCAACACCTTGTGGACCTTGCGGACCAACAACGCCTTGTGGACCTTGCGGACCTTGTGGACCCTGTGGTCCCGCAACATTGGATACACCAGCTGGACCAGATGGACCCTGTGGACCAAATACACCTTGAGGTCCTTGAGGACCAGCAACACCAGTATCACCTTTGTCACCAGTGCGAGCAAAAGTAATCAATACATCAGCATCGTTGGCGAAAGATGATGGCGGAACTGGAACAAAACTTCCTGAAACATAAGAACAATCAACTTCAAAGTATGTTGTCTTATCAACAAGATTATTGATTACAAATAATCCAAATGAATTTGTATTTGCCTTACTTGCAATCTTGAAGTGACCCTTGATTGCTGATGTTGAGTCATCAATTGTTGCTAAGAAGTTGTAGACATTTGTACCATCATCATCAAGATAGTCAATCCACAACTTTGTTGCAGAAGTCATTCCAGTATTGTTGATTTTTAATCTGCCCTGACCAGGATCATTGTCACTAGTATTTGAGCTGAAAGTATAATCAAAAGTTGCACCACCAAAACCACCTTGTGCACCAGTTGGACCTTGTGGACCTTGTGGACCCTGTGGACCAACAACACCTTGTGGACCTTGCGGACCAACAACGCCTTGAGGACCCTGCGGACCTTGCGGACCTTCAACACCTTGTGGACCTTGTGGACCCACAACACCTTGCGGTCCTTGTGGACCTTGAGGACCTTGCGGACCCTGCGGACCTAAGACACCTTGTGGACCTTGTGGACCAACAACACCTTGCGGTCCTTGTGGACCTTGAGGACCTTGCGGACCAGCAGCACCAACTTCGCCCTTGTCACCAGTACGAGCAAATGTAATTACGATATCTTCACCATCATTAAAGGTGCTTGTGCTACCTGAAACATAAGCGCAATCAACTTCGAAATAACCAGTTCTATCTAACAATGCACTGATTGTATAAAGAGCAAATTTTGCTGAGTTTGTTTTATTACTGATGCGGAAGTGACCCTTGATCGTTGATGTTGAATCATCAATTGTTGTCAAGAAGTTTTGTAACTGCGTTCCATTATCATCCAAATAATCAATATACAATTTATCAGCATTTGTGATTGTTGTATTATTCAAACGCAATTTGCCAGTTCCAGGATCAGTTGCGAAATCAT
>Ga0194130_10004658_pt1 | contig 17249 bp, 16 predicted proteins | sample TA2KigsurfametaG_FD_160084 | JGI IMG/M metagenome (GOLD analysis project Ga0194130, IMG submission 160084) | Freshwater microbial communities from Lake Tanganyika, Tanzania - TA2015050 Kigoma 12 surface | ecosystem: Environmental > Aquatic > Freshwater > Lake | place: Tanzania: Lake Tanganyika... | reverse complement strand
CTCGCCAACCTGCCGTCGATCTCGCTGCCGGCGGGCACCACGGCCGACGGCCTGCCGGTCGGCCTGATGGTGACCGCCCCCCGGCACCGGGAAGACCTGTGCCTCCGGATCGCTCGCATCTGGGAGCAGACCCACCCGTGGCCCCGATTCGCACCGGGGTACCCGTCGCAGGACTGACCACCGGGAAACGAGACCCTCGGGGATCGACTGTCGGTGAAGCGGCTCACTCCGGACGAATGGATCACCCTTGGCGGGACTGTTTTGGAACCATGAATCGGTCCGGAAGCTCGGCAGCCGGCCTGTACAGGCCCAGGCCGCCATTGCCGATGCCGGTGAGCTGCGTCGCTCGACGCATCGGGCGCGTCGCATGAGCGAGGAGAAGGTGGATGTCCTGATCGCGGAGTTCCGGGATGGGGCGACAGTGACACAACTCGCGGAGTGGTTCGAGGTGCATCGCACGACAGTGATGGCGCATCTGCGCCGCAGGGAGGTTCCTCGGCTGGGTGAATGGTCTCCGACCCAGGTCTCATAAGTGGCCGACCGATATCGCCGAGGCGAGACTCCCGACGAGATCGCCGCCACGCTTGGGGTTGATCCTCGAACGGTCGGGCGACACCTGCGAAGTAGCGGAGTGCCGATCCGGCCGTCGGGCCCGCGAATGCGAGCGGCCAGTCCGACCGGCGGTTGGACACACAGTCTTGGACGGGCAGGTGGAGGCAGGAGTTCAGATTGCGAACGCGTGCAGTGGTTCTTGCGCGCAGAGGCCGAGGCCGGCTGATTCGAGCGCCCGGCCGTCCGCCACGGATCTGCGGGGCTTCAGACCCTGGCGGTTCGGAGTGTGTCGATTCGAGCGAGCGCCTCTTCCGCCTCGCTGACGAACCGTTCGACGAGTTCGGCAGCGGGAACGATGTCGGTGATCGCTCCGGTCCCCTGACCGGCTGGGTAGCACTCCTTGGCCGGATCGATGGCGTCGCCGTTCGGTCCGGTCGGCAGGTGCAGCGCACCGTCTCCGAACGACTTCGCCATCTGCATCGGGAACTTCTGCAGCTCCTCGGGGTGCTGCTCGAAGTGGGTGGTGTAGTCGTTCCGGAGCACACGCATGGGCTTTCCGCTGTACGCGCGGCTGATCACCGTCCCGTCCTCGGCGCTCGCGATGAGCCCTTCCTGGTATCCGCTGACGATGCGGGCCTCGGGCGTGGCGATGAACCGCGTGCCGACCCAGACCCCGTCGGCGCCGAGCGCGAGCGCGGCGGCGAGCCCGCGACCGTCGACGATCCCTCCGGCGGCGACGACGGGGACGCGGTCGCCGACGGCGTCGACGACCTGGGGGACCAACGGCATGGTTGCGACGAGGCCGGTGTGTCCACCCGCCTCGGTTCCCTGCGCGACGACGATGTCGCATCCCGCCTCGACCGCCTTCACGGCATGGCTCACCTTGCCGCACATGTTCACCACCACGAGCCCTGCGTCGTGGCACATCTCGACCACCTCGTGCGGCACGCCGAGCGCTGCCACGAACATCGACGCGCCGCCGTCGATGATGGCGCTGACGTACACCTCCAGGTCGATCGGCATGGCGGTGAGCAGGTCGACCCCGAACGGCTTGTCGGTGAGCGCCCGCGTGGCGGCGATCTCGGACACCATGTCGTCGTAACTCATGCTCCCGGCGCCGAGTGTGCCGATGCCGCCGGCCTCGGACACCGCTGCGGTGAGCGCGTGATAGCTCACACCGCCCATTCCTGCGAGCATCACGGGGTGTTCGATCCCCAGTAGGTCGGTGAGTCGGGTCTGCATCAACTGTTCTCCATGGGTCAGTGGATTCGGTCAGCGGTCAGCTCAACTGTTGTCCGTCTGATAGTTGGCCAACATCGACAGCAGATCGATGTCGCGATCCCGGTAGGGCTCGGAGAGCCATGCGCCGTCGGCGGCGACCCGTAGCCGGTCGTCGACCAGCCGCCCCGAAAGTGCTGATCGCGCGTCGGCCGGGCAGTACTGGAGGATCCAGGAGCGCCTGTTGCGGTCGGTCGTCGTATTGGGCCCGCTGCGGTGCATGATCAGCGACGAGAACACGAGCACCGAGCCCTTCGTGACACTCACGGAGATGCCGGCCTCGGGTCCAGCGTCGTTGCCGACACGGAAATAGGGGTTCCGATCCGTGTCGTCGTGGTGAGGAAGCGTGCCGGCGAGGTGACTGCCGGGGATGACCTGCATCCCGCCGTTCGACTCGTCGCTGTCGTCGAGCGAGAGCCAGCACGTCAGGTACATCTCGGGGACCAGCGGGGTGTAGCCGTTGTCCTGGTGCCACGGCAGCTCGGTGCCGGTGCCGGGGGGCTTGCTCACCGCCTGCTCCCAGTACAGGCGGGCGTCTGGTCCGACGATCGGCAACACGATGCCGGCCCAACGTGGGTCACAGGCAACCCCGGCGAGGAAGTCGTCGGCGAGGTGCATCATCGGCCGATACTTCATCTGGCCGTCCTCGACGCGGCCGAGGTCGAGCTCGAAGGCTGCGCGTTCGTGGTGCTCGATGATCTCGTCGCACTCGTCGCCGGAGAACACGTCGTCGACGAGCGTGAACCCGTCCCTGTCGTACTCGGCGCGCTGCTCGTCGGTCAGGGCCGGGACCGCGCTAGCCGACACGGCTCAGCCCGCCATCGCCGGCATGAGGGCCATCGCACGTTCGGCGATTGCAGCGGTGGTCAGCGAGGTGTTCACGGCGATGGGCGACGAGATCGCCGACGCGTCCATCACGTAGAGGCCGTCGTGCACCGTGCCGTCGGCCCGGTAGACGCGGCATTGCGGGTCGATCCCGCCCTGCTCGTGTCCGGACGCCATCCGGCACGACCCGAGTGGGTGGATGGTGAAGTTGTCGCCGTGCAGCTGGTCCCAGGTGGGCAGGACCTTTCCGCCGTTGCCGGTTTCGATGATGTGGCGGGCCGCGGCGCGGGCTCCCTCGAAAAGGGCGTTGGTGGCCGGGCTGTTGTTGAAGGAGACGGTGGGGACTCCGGCGGTGGAGTAGACGATCCCGTCCATGCCGTCGACGCCCATGATGCCGAGGTGGAGGAGGCGGCTCCCCCACTTCTCCATCAGGTGCTTCTGGCCGACCCCGAACTGGCGCATGTCGCCGCCTTCGGGGGTGACGCCGTCGGGGTCAGCGACGAGCATGGCGGAGAGCGCCGGGAGGACCATCATCGGTTGGATGATGAAGCGCTGCCAGTTCGGCCCGAAGCCGGGTGGCGGCTCGAACAGGTACTGGAACGAACAGGAGCCGATGATCTTGCCGGGCATCATCTCGAGACCGTCGAGATCGAAGGAATCGGGGAGCACCACCGGGATCAGCATGTCGCCACTGCGGGACAGGTTCCGGCCCACCTGACCCGAGATGCCCCCACGGAGATTGGGGGCAGAGCTGAGCAGGATGTTGGGCGACCCCACGGCACCGGCCGCGAGCACGACGGTGTCGGCTTCGATTACCGAGAGGTTAGTCGTCGGTACGAGATCGGCGAACTGGTCGGCGGCGGGCTTGTGCAGGACGCGCCATCGGCGTCCGCCGGTTGCCACAGATGTTCCGGCCTCGACGGCGACGACCCGGATTCCGGTGCGGAGCTCGGCGCCCAGATCCTCAGCGGGCTGGAGATAGCGCAGGTCGACGGAGTTCTTGCCATGCCGGATGCAGCCGGTCGTACACCAACCGAGGTTGCCGCACTGGTCGTTGATGGCGACCGGCACCGGGTCGCAGGAGACTCCGGCGTTCTCGCAGGCCAACGCGAAAGCGGCGTCGCGCTTGGAGGCCATCCGGAAGTCGTCCTCCGGATGGCTTCCCGTCCACTGGATCTGGGTCACCCCGAGTTGTTCCTCGGCACGCCCGTAGAACGGGTCGAGCTCGGCGCGTGTCACTTCGGTCGGCCAGGCCGGGTCGTCGAAGACGAAGCTCGGAGCCCGCAGCGACACCATCGAGTACACCAGCGAACCGCCGCCGAGCCCGCGCCCGCCCACCACGATCGAGGCCTGACTCCGGTCGAGGTCGTACCCGGCGGTCAGTGAGAGGATGTCGGTCAGATACCCGAGGTCGCCCTGGGTCTGCTGGAAGGTCGACGAGCCGGCTCGCCCGTCCCATCGCGTCCCCTGTTCCAACACCACGACCGACGCCCCTGTTTCGGTCGACCGGAGCGCTGCGACGCCCCCGCCGAAGCCCGAGCCGATCACGCACACGTCGAACGACGAGTTCATCTGGTCGCTCCCGGGAGTTACGAACGACCGGTCATGGCACCGCGAGCAGGCCGGTCGTCGTCGTGGTCATGCGAAGATCGGGCCGGCCGAAGACGCCGTTGTAGCCGAAGTCGGCCGTCGGACCCGTGCCCGTCGGACCTGGGAACCCGATGTACGGACCGCCGACGCGGGGGGTGCCTGCGGTCTCGGCACGGAAGTCCGCGTAGAACGCGACCTTGGCGAGGATTATCGCGGCCTGGTACTTGAGGTCGAGCAGTTCGACCGACCCGCGGAACAGGCCCTGCATCAGCATGATCTTGTACTGACGACCCGATTCGGCCAGCGACGGTCCAAGCGGCAACTTGTCGAAGGTCGGACGCGTCGGAGCGAGCAGGTGGAAGGCGCCGGCCCACAGGTCCAGATCAGCAGCCCAGGCACGGAGGAACCAGTCGGTCAGGTAGTTCAGCGGCCCCGGGAACGAACCCACCTGGGAAAGGATCCACTCGTGCACACCCGCCTCGGTGGCCCCCGGCGCCGCCAGTCCCGACGCAAGCCGGTCCTCCACCACACCGTTCCACGTCCCCGGGACGACCGCGTCCCACAGCCCCATCAGCGTGGGCATCGCGGCGTCGAGTGTCGCCGCCGGGGCACAGGCCGTGGCCTCCAACCCCAGCATCGGCACAGCGCCCGCTGCCGCCATCGCCACCACGAACTGTCGCCGGCTGAACCGCATCGTCCCTCCCAAGATCCAGTATTGCCACTACTGACCGATACGTCAATCAAATCAGCGGGCCGCCTCCCAGCTCGACGAGATCGAAGTCTGCGAGCACCGGAGCAGCCATCACCTCTCGGAAGCGTTCCATGGTCCACGGCCACGCGGCCGGGACGCCGCGGTCGTCGAGATACCAGCTGCGGCATCCCGTGACCCAGATCGTCCGCTTGGCGGCCTCGACCCGCTCGGCCTCGACCCGCTCCGCAGCGGAGGCTGCCGCGCTGATCTCGGCGCACCCGCCGCCGCGCAGCAGGCTCATGAGCTGGAGGATGTAGTCGATCTGCAGCTCGGCGACGTCGATCAGTGAAAAGTTCCCGACCGGCCCGTTCGGCCCGTTGACCAGGAAAAGATTCGGGAACTCGGGGATCGACACCGACAGGTAGGCGGACGGCCTCCTGCCCCACACGTCGTCGACTCGCGTCCCGGCCCGCCCGATCACCTCGATGGGACGGAGGAACCGGTCCACCCGGAAGCCGGTCGCCAGGACGATGAGGTCGAGTCCGTGGAGTGATCCGTCCGCGGTGCGCACGCCACCGGCCTCGACGCGCTCGATCGGCTCGGTTACCAGATGGGCGTTCGGTCGCTGGATGGCGACGTAGAAGTCAGGTGAGACCACGAGTCGCTTGCACGCGGCGCGGTAGGTCGGACGCAGCCGCTTCCGCAGCTCGGGGTCGGTCACGTCCGTCTCGAGATGGGCCCGGCAAAGGTCCTCCATCAGCTTGGCGGTGGGCGAGTCGGCGTCCACCACCGCGTTGGCGAAGTTCTCGACGAACGACGCCGAGAGTTCCTCGCGCAACTTTGGGAGGAGCTCAGGGTCGGTCCGGTAGCGCGCCTTGTCATCGTCGCTCGTCACCGAGTTCTGGAGCGGCATAATCCACTGTGGTGTTCGCTGGAAGAGGTGGAGCTCGCCGACCCGTCCGACGATCGCGCTGACGATCTGCACCGCGCTCGACCCCGTCCCGACGACACCGACGCGAGCGCCGTCGATGGCGACCGTATGGTCCCATCGCGCGGAGTGGAACACGGGCCCCTCGAAATCGCCGAGCCCATCGATGTCCGGGTAGGCGGGGTGGTGGAGCACACCCGTCGCAGCGATGACCACGTCGGCCTTGTCGCAGCGCCCGTCGAGAAGTTCGACGTGCCACCGCCCGTCGGCCCATTCGAGCGTCGAGACCTCGGCGCCGAAGACAATGTTGCGTTCCACTCTGCGATCGCGCGCGACCCGCTCGAAATAGGCGCGGATCTCTGCGCCCGGGGCGAACGTGTGGCTCCACTCGGGGTTCGGCGCGAACGAATACGTGTACAGGTGCGCAGGCAAGTCACACGCGATCCCCGGATAGGTGTTCTCCCGCCAGGTCCCGCCGACCGAGTCGCCCTTCTCGTAGACGACGAGATCGTCGTGACCTGCCTCGCGGAGCTTGATCGCGGCGGCGACGCCGGCCATGCCGGCGCCGATGATGACCGTTCGCAGCGGTCGACCCGTCACGACGACACGTTCCCCAAAGCGAGTTCGACGACGTGATGGGACGGGCGGCGTCCGTCCACACGGACCGTCGCACCGACGAGGCTGCAGCCCGACGGCGTCGGCAGTTCCGCAGAAGCGGCCCTCGCTGCGATTCGCCGACCGTCGTGCACACGGGCGATGACCGGGGCCGCGGTCACTGGCCCGCCGCGGTCGTAGATGACGGTGGATGCCTCGACGACCGCGCACTCACCAGTGGCCGAATCGAGCGTCGGGATCGCGGACGCGTCGATCCGTGACTGTGCGGCGGACGTGTTGCCGCGCCGGTACCCCCGCGGCGGCGGTGATGCGCCGTACAGGCCGATCGAATGCTTGGTGATGAACCATCCGAGCCCGCTCACCAGGCCGAGGCGGTCGGTGGCACCCTCGCGCAGCTCGTCCGCCATCGTGGCGATGGCGTGGGTGGTGTAGTTGTTGCCCGGGCCCCCGTAATACGGAAGGCCCCCCGTGACGGTGAGGCCCCGGCCATCAAGCGGGTCGAGACCCAGTGCCGCGGCGGCCAACTGGACCGCCGAGGGGAAGCACGAATACAGATCGAACGACGAGATATCGTCGAGGTCGACTCCAGACGCGTCCAGCACGGCGGTCCGAGCTTCTTTGATGCCCTCGGAACGTCCGAGGTCCGGCCGCTGGGAGGGAAACCACACCTCGTTGGCATCAGCGGCGGACCAGACGAACACGACTTGGTCACCGAGACCCAACTCGAGCGCCCGCCCCAGCGACGTCACGACGACGGCTGCGCCCTGGTCGACACCGAGGAATGCGTTCATCCGCTTGGTGTAGGGCTCGGCGACGATTCGGTTGTCCGGGGCCGGGGCCGCGATCGCGGCGGCATCGAGGCGTTCGGCGAACCAGGCATGGGGGTGCGCCGCGCCGACGGCGGAGAACCGCGTCATGATCTCGCCGAGCACCCTCCGTTGCTCGTCGTTGGTATGGCCGGCGCGAGCAGCGAGCACGCTCTCGAAGAGCGGATACACCTGCGCCGGCAGCTCAAGACCGACTGCGATCTCCTCCAACGACACGCCTGGACGGGCGTCGCCGTCGACCGGGTCGGGGTCACGGCCGGGGTCCGGCGGTGTCATCGCGCCCAGCCCCTGGCTCCGGACGGTCTCGGTCCCGGCGATCAGCACCGCGTCCGCACGACCCGCCGCAATGTCGTCCGCGGCGCGACCGACCAACCATTGCGGAGTGTTCTCGCCGATCGTCGTCGTGGCGCAGTCGCTCACGTCGAGGTGCAGCCGTGCAGCGAGTAGGGACGCCGGCGCTTCTCCCCCGCCGAACAGGATCCCGACCACGTTGACACGGTCGATGTGATCCGAGATGCCGGGCGCGTTGCCCAGCGCCTCAACAGCGACGAACTCGGTGAGACCGATCGGTGTCACGATCTCGTTTCGTTCGGAGTGCTGAGCGGACGCCACGATCACCGGTGTGCGCCACGGGTCATCGTCCAAAGGGGTCCCGTCCGATCCGAGTTACTGACTGATGCGTCAGTTTAGTAACCCCGGGGGCTGCCGTGCACGACTTCGGATCAGATCCGCGGGCGGAGCCCGTCCAGCAACAGGTTGACGACGAACTGGGCGAGCACCGCTGCGCTCAGTCCGTCGTCGGTGGCGAGACGGCGGAGCGCAAGTTGGCCGATAAGCGCCGCAACGCTGAAAGCCACGATCTCGGGTGGGGCGTCCACGAGGTCGCCCTGCTCCTGCGCGGTCACGACGAGTTGACGGAGGTCGGCGATGAACCCTTCGTAGATGACGCCGAGATGCCGTTCGAACCGGTCGCCCGTCGCGAGCGAGTCCCGGAACAGGAGCTTGACCGAAGCCCGATCGGCTTCGAAGAACTCGAAGGTCGCGCGGATGGCGACCTCAAGAGCCGCGCTGACGTCGTCAGGCGCGGCGGCGGTGACTGCGTCGAGAATGCTATGTCGCAACGCCTCGCCCTCGGCATCCATGAGTTCGTCGAAAAGTGAGTCCTTGGAGGGGAAGTACCAATACACGGTGCCGTAGGACGACCTGGTCTCCCGCGCCACGTCGGCCATCGTCGTGGCGTGGAAGCCCTTCGTCGCGAAGACCGTCTTCGCTGCGGCGAGGATCTCGTTGCGCCGCCACGCCTTCTCCTCGTCGTTCGCCGCTCGACGCCGGGTCTTCTCTGCAGTCATGTTCGAGACGCTACCGGCGGGCCCGGCGACCGCCGGCGACCGTCCTGCGCCGTCACGGGGCGTTCCCGTCGGGTGGCCACGGGTCACGACCGGGTTCCAGCGGCACGTCGAGGGATCGGAGGAGCGACGACACCATCCGCCAGGTCCCGATCGAGGAGACCATCTCGATGAGCTCGACCGGATCGGCGGTCACGTGTGCCCGGCACGCCGCCCAGGTCCCACTCGACACGAAGCCGTCGGCCACGACCTCGTCCACCGCAGCGAGGACGGCGCGCTCGGCCGGACCGAAGCGGGTGCTGGCGGACCAGTTGCGCACCGCAAGGAGATCATCGGGGTCGACCCCGAGCCAGTCGACGGCGATCGACCAGTGCTGGGTCCACTCGTAGACAGAGCCGGTCGCCCATCCGAGCCGCATGATCACGAGCTCGCGGAGCCGCGGGTCGAACGAGCTCTTCCACAGGAGCCCCATGATGAGGTCGTGCACCCATTTGGCGAGCTGCGGCTGATGGAGCAGCAGCCGGAAGATGCTGAGCTGTGCGGCGGCATCGGACACGCCGACCTCGGCCGCCCGGCGACGCGCCTCGTCGAGATCGAGCATGACGATCCGCGCATCCTCCCCTGCGCCTTCGGTGGGACTCGTGTTCACGGGACGAACACCCCGTGCACCGGCGGGTGTCCCGATTCGCCGGACATCGTCGCGAGGAGGTCGTCGAGGTCGCCAAACGATGCCACCCGTCGCGGCAACGCATCGAATGGATAGCGTCCGGCAGCGAGGAGCGCGAGCGCCGCCCGGTAAGCCGTAGCGTCGACTCCCATCGCTCCGAGGATCCGCAGCTCCTTGTAGACGACGAGGTCGGGATGGAAGCCGGGCGCTTCGACGAAACCTCGCGTACCGGCCACCACCACAGTGCCCCCGACCCGAGCCAGCGCAACCGCTTGTGTGAACGCAAGCGGCGCGTCGGCGGTGACGTCGACGACCACGTCCGCGAGTCGTCCGCCAGTCGAAGACCTGAGGGCGGCGACCGGATCTGTCGTAGCGATGTCGACTCCGAGATCTGCGCCGAAACGCCGCGCCAAGGACAGCCGCTCCGCGTCACGGTCTCCCCGGCCCGTGAGCATGATGTACCCCGCGCCCGCCTCACGCGCCGCAACGCACGCCGACAGACCGCGAATGCCGGGTCCGAGGACGGCGACGACGTCGCCCGCCGTCGTCCCGGGCAGGGTGACGCCCCAGCGGATGCCCGCTCCCAGCGGGTTGAACAGCGTGGCGAGCACCGGATCGAGTGAGTCTGGGAGAGGGAGCAGGAGCGAGTCGGGCGCAAGGTACTGGTGAGACGCGTACCCACCCCACAGCCCCGGTTCGCGATCCACGGGAACGAACCCATACGCGTCCTTCAAACCGTGCCGCTCGCAACGCCGATACTCCCCCGAGAGGCACTCCTGGCAACGGCCGCACCGCTGGAACACTTCGACCGCCACCCTCGCACCCACGTCCACGCCCCATCGTCGTCGCGCCTCCGGCCCGATCCGTTCGATCACGCCGACCGACTCGTGCCCGGGCACGAACGGGCGCCCGGCGTGAAGCGTCCCGCTCCACTGCTCATGGTCCGTGCCGCACAGGCCGCAGGCCTCGACCCGCAACAGCGCATCATCGAGGCCGAGACCGGGCGTTGGGATCTCCCTGGCCACGAGTCGCCGCGGCGCCTCGAGCACCAGGGCGCGCGCTGACCCTTCGACGCCGAGCGATCCGGGCTCCGGGCAGACCACCGTGCCTCTTAGACGATCCGGTAGGTCTGCACCGCGTGGGCGACCACCCGGCCCGAGCTGTCGGTGGCGGTGATCTCCGTGAAGATCAGCTCCTTCCCGCGCTTGACCGTGGTCGCCTGGCAGACCAGGTCGGACTCGCGCGCTGTGCCCACGTATTGCACCGACATCGAAACGGTCGACGCCCGCGTCCCCTTGTCGAAGTCGTGGTTCGACCAGGCCACGGCCGCACCAGCGGTGTCGATCGCCGCGGCGACCACGCCTCCGTGATAGACGAGCCCGTCGTTGGTCAGATCCTTGCGGAACGGCACACGGAGCAGCACGTCGTCGTGGTCGTACCGGTCGAACACAATCCCCAGCGACCCGATGAACGGCGTCTGCAACATGACCTCCGGGACGGCCATCCGGCGCCGCTCCTGTTGCTCTTCAGTCAACGCTTCCTGCGACACCTCGACACTCAACCGAGTAAGGGAACCGGAAGTCCCATCGGGCCGAGCCCGATCTCGCGCATGCGGCGAACGTGGCCGACGGCCAACTCGAAGATCAGCTTTGTGGGTTTGCCCACCCGCAGGAACGCCAACATCGGTGTCGCCGAGCCCCGTCCGCTCAGCAGCATGTTCGCCAACATCTGCCGAGTGGCGCGTCCGGCGCGGCGTCGCTCCTCGTCATCGGTGGCAGCTGCGGCATCGGCTCTGGCGCCCTCGAACGCCTTCAACTCGCCGTCCGCCACCGCACCCAACACCTGGATCAGCGCTGCTTTGCTCACCTCATAAATCATATGGATAGACAACTGATTCATCAATCAGTCACACCGGACCGTGCAGCCGTCGCTGGGTGGAGGTGGGGCCATGGCCACACAGGGGAGCCATCACCGCTTGGGCGGTTGGTCTACCCAGGGCGATTCACTGTTTCCAATATGGGCGATTTGGTACCCCCAACGGGATTCGAACCCGTGCCGCCACCTTGAGAGGGTGGTGTCCTAGGCCGCTAGACGATGGGGGCCTGATGTACGCAACCCCGATCGGGTGGATGCGATGTTGTGTGGCTCGGGGGGGAGGACTCGAACCCCCAATAACTGGACCAGAACCAGTTGTGTTGCCGATTACACCACCCCCGAAAGGCAGTGACATCCCGCTTGGACGCCCATCGACACTAGCCGAGCGCAGCCGAAGGGCCGCAACCACAGCGAACGCTCCCACACCGGTGTCAGGGCCGGTAACGGAGCAGACGGTCGAAGCCGATCACACGGCCGACCGCCACCAGACCCGTCTCCCGTGCCATCTCCCCCAGGGAGCCTCCCGTGGTGCTCGGCGACACGAACCCGTCCCGGCCCAGATCGCCACTCATCGCCTCGAGTCGGGCGTTGTGGTACCCGTCGGAGACGAGCGTCACGCGCTCCCAGCCCCGCTGCGCCAGGATCCGCTCGGCAGCAGCCAGTGATTCCCATGTGCTGTCGCCGTCATCGACGATGACCAGATCGGACTCGGACACACCCTGCTCCCGCAGGTACGTGAACCCGGCGAACGCCTCGGTGAACCGGTCACCGGGCTGATTGGAACCAGTCAGCACGATCCGCGGCGCCACCCCGGAGCGGTACAGCTCGTTTGCGTGATCGAGCCGACCACGCAGCGCCGGCGACGGTCGTCCGTCGTATTGCGCAGCGCCGAGCACGACGATCGCATCGCTCGGGCTGCGGTCGTCGTTCGAGGACGCCTGATGCACCTGCACGAAGGTGACTGCGAGGTACGCCAGGACACATACGATCACTCCCAGTCCCAGACGCAGCCCCCACCGGATCACCGTTCGGCGGCCTCCGCATGCCTGACACGATCGAGTGCACCGGCAATCCGCCGGAACGACTCCTCCCGGCCGAGCACCACCATCGACTCGAACAGCGGTGGACCGACCCGACGGCCCGTCACTGCGACGCGCAACGGTGCCTGGAACTTCTTGCGGCTCACGCCGGTGGCCTCGGCCAGCGCCATTGTCCGCGAGTACAACTCAGCTGAGTTCCAGTCGGCTCCCTCGAGCTCGTCGAGCGTGGCAGCGAGCCACGCCGGGGCGTCACCGGCGAAGGCTGCGTCCCACGAGGCCTGATCGATCTCCGGATCCTCGAGGAACAAGAAATCGACGTACTCCGGCACCTCGGCCAGCGTCTCGACCCGGGTCTGGACGTCGCCGGCGACGAGGGCGAAGGTCTCGTCCCGGTAGCGACCGGCCCACGGGACCGCAGCGAAGAACGGCCGGGAACGCTCAGCGAAGTGCGCCACTCCCAGATGACGAATGTGCTCGGCGTTGACATGGCGCAACTTGCGCACATCGAATCCGGCCGGCGACTCACCGACATCTTCGATCCGGAACATCGAGGCGAACTCCCCGAGCGGATCGAACCGCACCTCCTCGCCATCGGGTGGGCCCCAACCGAGGAGTGCCAGATAGTTGACCATCGCCTCACTCAGGAACCCACGGTCCCGGTAGTCGAGCAGCGAGACGTCGTCGCGTCGCTTGGACAGCTTCTTGCGCTGCTCGTTGACGATGAGCGGGAGGTGGGCGAAGCGCAGATCCTCAGACGCCACCCCGAGAGCGCTCCGCAGCAGCAGGTACTTGGGCGTGACGTTGATGAGATCCTCGCCTCGGATCACGTCGGTCACTCGCATGTGGGCGTCGTCGAGTGCATTGGCGATGAAGAACGTGGGTGATCCGTCGGCCCGGCGGACGACGAAGTCCTCGATGTTGGCGAGTTCGAAACTGATCTCACCACGAATGGCATCATCCCATCCGACGGATTCGGCACCGAAGGCCAACGGGTCGACCCGGAATCGAACGGCTCGTCCGGGCCCGGGCCCGAGGTTGCGGTCCCGGTCCGCGGGGTCGTACGCCCGGCCACCCGTCCGTTCCCGATCACCCTCCGGTACGGGGTCCGACCAGTACGCCAGCCCTCGCGCGAGCAGATCCTCGACCGCCTCCTGGTGGGCGTCGAGTCGGGCCGACTGCCGCACCGGAGTCTCGTCCCAGTCCAGTCCGAGCCACTCGAGGGCGGCGTAGACCACATCAACGAGTTCAGGGCGTGAGCGTTCCAGATCGGTGTCCTCCACCCGAAGCAGGAACACCCCGCCGACGGAACGGGCCGCGAGGTAGTTGAACAGGGCGGTCCGGGCGCTGCCGAGGTGCAGGTACCCGGTCGGTGCGGGAGCGAACCGCATGCGACGCTGGGAACTGGGCTCGGCCACAGGTCCACGGTAGCGGTCGCCCCGGACGGCGTCCCGCCTCCTACGATACGGGCCGTGAGCAACGAGCCACCAGGGAACGAGCCACCGGGCAACGAGCCACCGGGCAACGAGCCACCGGGCAACGAGCCACCGGGCAACGAGCCACCGGGCAACGGACCGCTCGGCGATGGGGACGGCGGGACTCCCCTCGGGTTCCACACGCAAGGTCCATCGGGTGCGCCCGCCACAGGCGACACCGAACCAGCGGGTGGTTCCCGGCATCGTCTGGTGGCCACCGTCGCCGTCGGCGCGGTCGTGGTGCTCGCAGCCATCGGGCTCTTCGCCGTGACCCGACCTGATCCGCCGCCACCGACGACCACCACGACCACCACCGAGGCGACGACCACCACTGAGACCACGATCTCCCAGGACGTGGTCGTCGCTGCCGCCCGCCAGCCGACCATCCAGGTCACGTCGACCCCGCCAGTCAGCTGGGCCTCCGAGCCCAGTGCAATCCGCTACGGCCCACCGCCGCCTCCGTCGAGCGCAGAGGCCATTGCTGCCGCCGGCGACGCACCGGTCCCCCTCCCCAACGACGACTACCCGATCGACGGCCGTCGCACCACGCCGGTCGGGTGGATCTTCGCCAACCCCACCTCACTGGACAACCCATTCGTGATGATGGTCACCGAACGGCGGGGCGACCACCTGCAGGTGCAGGTTCCCGTCCGGCCAAACGGCACCGTCGGATACGTGCGAGCCGATGAGGTCGACCTCACGACGATTTCGCAACGACTCGAGCTCAGCCTGTCCGAACGGCGTCTGCGGTTCTACGACGCCGACGTCGTCGTCGCCGACACCGAGGTGGTGATCGGTAAGGACGCCACCAGGACGCCGACCGGCCGCTTCTACGTCACCGATCAGGTCCCGCAGGACAACCCGAGCGGGAGCTTCGGCCCGCTTGCTCTCGCCACCAGCGCCTACAGCGAGCAGATGGACGAGTTCGACGGCGGCGCCCCGGTCATTGCGTTCCATGGGACCAACCAACCGGAGTTGATCGGCTCCCAGGCGTCGAACGGCTGCGTCCGCATGCCCAACGACGTCGTGACTCTGATCGGTGACCGCCTGCGGATCGGCGCCCGAGTCGACATCACCGCCTGAGACGTCGTCCGGCTGAGCGGGCGTCGCCTCCCGGAGTCCGATCCGCTCAGACGTCCAGATCGAGGCAGGTCCGCCAGTCGGCTCGATGCCGCTGGTGGATCTCGTCGTGGGGAACGACGAGGACGTCCTCTGGTGCGGCATCAGCGATGCGCCGCAGGTCGGAGTAGTTGTGGGGGAGGTGGACCTCGTCGAACCATGACGGGCGAATCGCTGCGAGATCCGCAGACACCTCGTCGTCGAGGAACCCCCAGATCACCAGACCGACCCGAACGTCGTGGATGATCGGTGCCCGGCCGAGCAGACCCGAACGCTTGGTGGCGATCGCCGTGGCACCGGCGAGTGCGTCCTCCTCGTGCTCGCCGTCGAGCAGGGTGAGGGCGCCTTCGAAGTGCCGTGCCAATCGGAGTGCGTACCCCTGATCCGGTCCGGGAGTCCCGAGACGTTCGCCCTCGGGCTGGAGTCCCGGCAGTTCACCGGGTCGGTCTGCGAGCCACGACGACGGGCGGCGCGGAGGTGAGGTGTAGCTGCGGACCGGCAGCGTCGGACTCGTCGGAACGTAACGGGGAGCGGACATGGGAAACGCAGACTACCCGAGCGTCGGTTCGTCGCCGGCGTGGAGCAGACCGAACACCAGACCGTCGACGAGCGCCCGCCACGAGGCCTCGATGATGTTCGGTGAGACCCCGATCGTCGTCCAGGCTCGCTCGCCGTCGGAGAAGTCGACGAGTACGCGGACGACGGCGCCAGTGGCCGCCCGGCCGGTGCCGGTCGGGCCGTCGAGGACCCGGACCCGGTAGTCGGTCAGGTGGATGTGCTCCAGCGTCGGGAACCGATCGCCGAGCGCCGAGCGCAGGGCCTCGTCGAGGGCGTTCACGGGGCCGTTTCCCTCGCCGTCGGCCACGACGGGTTCTCCGTCGACGTGGAGGGCCACCGAGGCTCGGGTCGAACCCTCGGACCGGTCATCGATCTCACGGTGTTCGGATGCCACCCGGTAGGAATCGATCCGGAAGAAGTCCTGCGTCCAGCCGAGCGCACCCCGCACCAGCAGTTCGAGCGAGGCGTCGGCTGCCTCGAACACGTACCCATCGGCCTCGAGCTGCTTGAGTTGCTCAGTGAGAACCGCAGCGGCCCGATCGTCGAGATCGAGGCCGAACTCGGCAGCCTTCATCGCAGTGCCCGACCGTCCACCGAGATCAGAGACCAGCACCCGGGTCCGGTTACCGACCGCCGACGGGTCAACGTGTTCGTAGCTCGCATTCCCCGCTTTGCCGAGCGCCGAGGTGTGCAGGCCCCCCTTGTGGGCGAACGCCGAGGAGCCGACGTACGGATCCGCAGGGTGCGGTGGCAGGTTCACGAGCTCAGCGACGTGCCGGGACACCGAGGTGAGCAGTTCGAGCCGTCCTTCCGGCAGGGTGGCGACACCCAGCTTGAGGGTCAGGTCGGGGATGACCGTCATCAGGTTGGCGTTGCCGGTGCGCTCTCCGTAACCGTTGACGGTGCCCTGGACCTGCGTCGCCCCGGCGAGCACAGCAGCGATGGAGTTGGCCACGGCACAACCCGAGTCGTTCTGGGTGTGGATACCCACGGCCACGTCACCGAAGTGGCCGACGACGTCGGCGGTGAGCTGCTCGACCTGGTGCGGGAGCGAGCCCCCGTTGGTGTCACACAGGACGAGACAGGCTGCGCCGGCAGTCGCTGCGGCCTCCAACACCCGGTAGGCGAACTCGGGGTTGGTCCGAAGCCCGTCGAAGCAGTGCTCGGCGTCGAAGAACACCCGCAGACCCGCATCGGCGAGGAACCGCACCGAGTCGGCCACCATCGCAACGCCCTCATCGAGGGTGGTGCCGAGCGCCTCGTTCACGTGGAAGTCCCACGCCTTGCCAACGATGCAGACCGTGGAGGTGCCCGACTCGACGAGCGCCCGGAGCGTCGGGTCGTCATCGACCTTTCCAGCGGGACGGCGGGTCGAGCCGAACGCCACGAGTTGCGCCGTGTCGAGGTGCAACTCGCCGGACGTCGCCCGCCTGAAGAACTCCGCATCCCGCGGGTTGGCCTGCGGGTAACCGCCCTCGATCCACGCAACACCGAGGCGGTCGAGTTGCTCGGCCACCCGGAGCTTGTCCTCGACCGTCAGGGAGATGCCCTCGAACTGGGCTCCGTCACGCAGCGTGGTGTCGAAGATCTCGACCGATCCCGGCAGCGACGCCGGGCGGTCAGCAGCGGCGAAGGTGGTCACCGGACCAGCTCCACCCAGTGCTCGTACTTCGCCACCTGACCGCGCACGATCCGGGCGTACTCCGCCGCCACCTCCGACGTCACCGGCCCCGGACACGGGATGGAGCGATCGTCGACGGAATTGACCGCCGAGACCTCTGCTGCGGTGCCACACACGAACATCTCGTCGCAGGTGTAGAGATCCGACCGCGTCACGTCGGCCTCGACACACGGGACGTCCATGTG
>Ga0194130_10004657_pt1 | contig 17253 bp, 7 predicted proteins | sample TA2KigsurfametaG_FD_160084 | JGI IMG/M metagenome (GOLD analysis project Ga0194130, IMG submission 160084) | Freshwater microbial communities from Lake Tanganyika, Tanzania - TA2015050 Kigoma 12 surface | ecosystem: Environmental > Aquatic > Freshwater > Lake | place: Tanzania: Lake Tanganyika... | reverse complement strand
ATAACACAATGGATTCCTTGCACGTTCACAAGCTATGTTTTCTATTCTTTTTGGACTATTTATAAGAGTTTTTATATCGTCATTTATGTGACCAAATTGAAATTCAGGTGCAGAATTAGGGCAACCTGATATGGTTCCGTCTGCATTTATTGTAAAAATCTTTTGTTCGCAGTTTCTACAAAACGTGCCTCCTTTTAAAAAACCTGTTGTAAATTTGTTATACACAACTTCTAAAGTTTCATTATCAAACCAATTTCTACAATTATACAACTTTGATTGATGGTGCATTTTTAAAAACCAAGCGTCTTGTTCTGTATTTTTTGGAAATATTTCTGGATGTAAATTGGCGTTACCATTACCTGTTAATCTTTCAAAAGACACTTCTTGCACACCTAAATTTTTTATCCAACGCAATAAACGTATAGGCTCAATGTTTATTGTATCTTGTGTAACACTTATAAACAATTTTATTGTAACACCTTTATTTAAAAGTGTTTTTATATTATCTCGCCATAAGTGATATTGTTTTTTATTTGCAAAACGTATTTTAGGATCCCAACTTGTACCCATTCTATTTTTCAATGGCCCACTTATAAAATTAAAGTGTTCATCTTTTAATTTGAAAACAAGGTTTGATGTAATACCCCAACTTTGTTTTGGCCATAGTTTATTACAAGCTTCATATACTTTTTGCATATGAGATACAGGTGCTAAAAAAGGTTCACCTCCGTGAAATTCAAAATGAATTGTATCTAAATCACTAGGATAATAATTTCTAAATCTTTTAATCCAGTCTGTAATTTTATCAGGATTAAAATATATTTTTGCACCATTAATACCACTTGTAAAACAATGCTTGCAATTTAATTGGCAAGTTTCAGTAGTTTTTAAATAAATCATCCAATTCATTTAATATCCTATACTTAATGCCCAAGTAAATGGCACACTTTTTACCTTATGTTTAACACCTTTTGGTATTGATATTGCTTCTTCTTCTTTTACTAATATAAGTGTGTTATCCACGAAAAGTTTTTTTTGGCCTTTTATAACACATAATAATACGTTTACATCATCAGCGTGTTCAGGAAAAGAATATCCACCTAATTGATTATAAAAAAGATGCACGTTTTTTATTTTATAATCTAAATCATAATCTTTTAAAAGTGATAGGTGATAATTATTGTCTTCTAAACCTTCAACTTTAATATGTGGTACACTTTTATAATTTTTTATCCAGTCGCTATAAGTAAATTGACTTTTTACTAAAAAATCTTTACCTTTTTCGTCTATAAAAATTAATTGATTGTTTTCGTATCTATTGTAAGATATTAACTCATCATTTAAAGCTTCAAGCAACATACTGTAATATTTATTACAGCCTAATTATAATATAATTGCTTCTATAAGGCCTTTTTCATTATTTTCTAAAGCAATTGCAAAAACTTTTTTATATTCGTTATTTTCTTTTGTAGAAAATTCACCACTCGCATTTGTAGCAAATCCGCCATTAGCTGCAATTAATTCATCGCCTTTTTTTATTTCACCTACTACCTTTACTTTAACACGGCCTTTTAAAGCAACAGGTTGGCCATTTGCTTTTGCGTTCATTAAAAAAGCAGGTCTTTCAGAAATTACGCCTATTGCTCTGTGACCTAAAAAACATTCTGTTACTTCTTTATTTCCACCTACCATAACAACTGTACCTATAGCATATTTTTTATCTGTTTCAAAAATTTCTGCTAAGTCCGCATAGTTTGCTTGTGAAGCTGTAGTAGTTAAAACATTTGTACTTGGATTATAAGTTAAACTTGTATCTGTTCTTAAAACTTGACCACCTGTAGCAGCACTTGTAAATGTAATGAAATGCGTTGCGTTTGTAGTATTTGTAGCAGTTAAATTAACCGTATCGGTAGCTGAAGATGTGCCTGAAATAGTAGTTGCAGTAAGACTATTTACAATAAGAGCAGCAGAACTTAAACTAGTTGAATTTAATTTTGCAAATGTAATAGTGTTATCAGCAATATCGGCATTTACAATTGTGCCATCAGCAATTTTAGCTGAAGTAATCGCACTATCAGCGATCATAGTGGTTGCAATTGAACCAGTATCGCCAGTTGTTATTACTGTACCATCTACGTTAGGTAATGTAATTGTTCTGCTTGCCGTAGGATTTACTACTGTTAGAGTAGTTTTGAAAGCGTCATTTATAGATCCTTCAAAAAGAATTGTTCCGTTTGTTGTTAAATTTAATTCTGAACCTGTAATTGCACCTGTACCTGTAATTGTTGTACCAGATACAGCACCAGTAGAAACAAGTGAAGTTACACTCGTTGCACCTGAACTTAACGTTCCTGTAGTTAATAAATTTTTATTAGAAAAACTAATTGCGGCCGTTGATGAAGTAATTGTGCCATTTGATGTTAAATTACCAGTTAAAGTTGTATTGCCTGCACTTAAAGTGTTTGTAACAATTAAATCATTTGGAATTGTAACGTTATTTGGCAAACCTATTGTAAGTGTATCAGCAGGTGTAACAACAGCAGTTATTTGATTTGATGTTCCAAAAACGTTTAATGTTTGACCTGCACCAATATTTTGTATAGAAGATGTAGAATCTCTAATAACCCAACCAGCGGCAGAAAAAGCAACGTTTGCTATTTCGATAACTGCTCCAACAATATTTGTTGATACTAAACCTACCGTTGTTAATAAAGCAGGATTACCAAAGTCAACTTGTGTCAAATTATTTAATTTAACACGTACCTGTTCTAGTGTATCTGTCGTATTAAATACTGTAAATGCCATAACTTATTTTTCTAAAACCTCTTTTAACATATTTTTAATTTCAGTTAATTCTTTTTTTAACATATTTATTTCTTTTACCGTATTTCTTATTTCATCGCCTTGTACTTCTCTAGTTTTAATACGATTCATATATATCTGATATTCTGTTTTAGACGTATTAATTATAGCGTTGCTTCTTCTATCTTTAACTAAATTGTCAAATCCTAAAATTTTTATTTTATCCATTATACAGCCAATGCGATTGCTCTCATATCTCTTACAATAGGAGGATATGATGAATTTGTACCTTTCAAAATAATTTTAATTTGAAAAGCAGTAAATTCTGTTAAATTACTACCACTATATTTGTATTCAAAATAAGTTTTATCATTTTCAGCAGGAGTTACGGCAGTATCTTCACTACCATCACCATTAAAAGGTATCCAAGCTAAATCATTTATATTTCTTGTTTCAGAAGGGCTAGATGTTCTAAAATAAACTTCAACATTAGATGTTGCTCTTACATTTTGTGTTAGTCTAACATCTAAAGCAGATGAAGCATTACCTAAAGTAATTGGTTTAGTTAAATAAACAGAAGCAGTAGATGTGCCTGAACTTTTATCATCATCAATAAATAAATCTGCAGGTGTATTTAATGATGTAGGTGAATTTAATCTATTTTGAACACAAACTAGACTTACTCTTTTCACGTCAATTACAGGTGATAATTTCGTAGTATTTGTTGATAAAGTACATACAGTAAATAACGATTTACTTCCTGCCATTTCATTTGTTTCATTAATAACACTTGCAACTAATTGAGGTTTTGTAAAAGTTATATTTTCTCCTGGTACAAAAGAAAAAGAACTAGAAGTGCCAGCTAAAGCAAATTCAGCTTCTGTGCCATGTATTGATCTACCTGATGTTGTTCGCATATTGTAAGTAATATTTGTGCCAGGCAATACAAGAGTTGATATTATAGGATGAGCAACATCCATTAAGATATTTCTTGTAGCTGCTGTAGTCGTACTGCCTACATTTCCTGATGACGTAGCTGTTCCTGCGGTAGTAATATCGTAAGTATCAAGTGTTACGTTTGATATACTTGTATATGTTCCATTAATTTGTGTATGTGTAATTCCGTTATATGTTCCAGCTGCTACACCACTGATTGTAACATTATTACTTGTGCCGTGCATTCCGTGATTTTTATGATAGACTCTTATGACACCTGACCCACTCGTGGTTCTCAAAGGATTTAAACCTAAAGTTTTAGATTGCAATGCTTCATTACAAAATGTAACATTGCCTACTACATTTGAAAATTCAGCTCTTTTTATTTTAAATTTTAAATCTTCATTTTGATCTGCTGTCCAAGTAGATCCATTTTGAGATTTAAAGAATACACCTGCATAAGGTTGTTGTGAGATGGTTCTATCAGAATTTATTTGTCTCTCTCCAATTCTGGCGACATAGACTCTATAATTATCACTGTTAGCTAATAAACACATACAATATTCAGTTTTTTCTCTTAAATAAACCGGCGAAGGAAAAGTAAATGATGTGGCCGTTGCTGAGTCTGTACTTGTATTAACTGATGAAGCACTTAATACAACTTCGCCAAAAGGTAAAATTGTTTTTGAAGGATACCCATTGATAACTTCTCTTAATTGTAAAGTTATAGGTATATTTTGATCTTTATTTGAAAAGAAAACATCTACTGATGTTGCAAAAATTCCACCTGCATCATCTACTAAAAATGTTTGTGCTATAGGATCTACCCAACCTATTTGTTCAGTTGTTGTCCTTGAGGTCTCTCTAGTAATGTTTCTATTTTCATTTACACTTTGTCTTGCTAAGATAGCTTCTCTAGTAGATACTATTGTATTTTGAACTGTCTCAAGCGATCCTCTAGCTATGTAATCTGCTTCAGCAGATGTTTCAATATCATTTAAACTTTGAGAATTTGTAGATGAACTTGTAAGTCTAAATGTTCTTTGACCTGTTCTCCATCTAGGTTGAGTATCATCTTTAGGTGAAGGTATAGCAAAAGTTCCTGATACATCACCTGCCGAGTTTGTTACTAATGCACCGCCAATAGATCCTGACGTAGGTGTAACATATGATGTTATATCTATATTATCAAAAAATGGATAAACTCTTGTATTTGGTTTTAATCTTTTTGCTGTAAAAGTAATTGTTCTACTTCTAATAAAAGGTATAAAGGCAATATTTAATACTCTATCTCCTAAAGAAGTTTTTACAACTTGCGGTACGAAGTTTGAACGAACACCTGTTCTTGTTTGCGATACTCTTTGTTCTGTTGTTCTTGTAATGTCTGCTAATAAAGGTGCTCTACCACCATGTGCGGCTCTTTGATTTGTTACAACTGTTCCTGTTTCAACAGGTTGCCCTACCCAAAAATCTTGCCATTCATTCCATACAGTACCAATTTCTATTTCTGTTAGATTAGGATTTCCTAAATTTTGAACCATAGTATCAAAAGAACCGTTTTGATTTACTAATAAATCTGGAATTCTTTCAGTTTCTTTCCACTCATCACCTGGAGGATCTAATACAAGTGAACCTGACCAAGTAAAAATATTAAAAGGATTTACATTTACAGTTTTACTTGCAAATGGTTGATCTACGTAAGTTGTTTCAGTATATGGTAATGTAATTAAATCACCTGTCTTTTGATAATTAGCGGCCGTTCTATCAGCGTCAACAATTGCCGTGCCGTCATCATCAGCTTCAATTAAAGATACAAGTTGTTCGCTATATAATGGCCGCATATAACCACCCGCCATATCCATTGCAATTTTATAATCGTTATTTCCAGCGTCGCCTATTCCATGACCTGTAAAATTATCAACAATAAATCCATTTTTAAATCTATCAAAACCGTCAGCGTCTTGTATTTGTAAAGCTTGAGCCTGTGTTTCTAATAAAGATAATTGAGTATAATACTCTACGTTTTCAATTCTTCTTTCTAATTTACCAATATCTCTCATTGTATATCTACGATTATCTATTTTTTGAATTATTAAATCGTCTGTACCTAATGTATAACTATTTAAATAAACAGTGTACAAGTGCATAGCGTCATCAATTGATTTTGGAACTTTTGGATTAATTGAACTTGCACCTTTTGCAACTTTAAAATTGCCTTCTTTATCTAAAAATATTTTATCTATTCTAGGTAAATAATATTCAAAGTCTGTTGTAACATCAGAACCAAATTTTACTGGATCAACAGTTGAGGCACCTGTTCCGCTATATTGTCTCATATTTTGTGAACCAATTATTGTAGAAGCGTCATCAACACGAGGTCTAAAATCTAAACAATCTCTTAAACTAAATCTTTCACCTGATGTATCTGACGTATATGAAGGAATTCCCTCATAATCTAATCCTGAAGCTGCGTATGTGTCAACATCAAAATAATCACCTGCACCGTGAGTAAAAAATTTAAAGTTTACTAATAGTCTGCCTGTAGGTGTTAATTCTCCTAATTTTAATTTTAAACGACCAATATCATAATAATTATCTCTTTGACCTGTATCTAAATTAAATCTATTAGTTATATTTGTATCGCTAGATGTTGCTGCTGTTGCAAAGTTTGCTGACATAAAAACGCTAACGATTTCAAACACATCTGCTTTTCCTAATCCAATTGTGCCAGATTGTATTTCTGTTTGATTAGATATAGCTTGAGAAGTAGTTGTAATAGTTTTTGTTTTTGAGCCTGCTGTTGTTCTATTAATAGTAGCTAACACTTTTAATTTATGACCTTGATAATTAGCGCCATAATTTAATGTTAAAATTGCATTTGCTGATGTTCTTGTAAATATAGCCGTACCTGAATGGTTATTTCCTGTAATGCTTAGAATATCACCTACAGATCCACTTGTTCCAGCACCTAAACTCATTATTGATATAGAGTAATCAGATTCATCAAGCGCTGTAAAAGTTTCATTTGTTCCAGCGGTCAATGTTCCTATACCAGATGATGATAAAGTAACTGTAAAATGTCTTCTAATTTTAAATGATGTATCAGTTAAATTATTATTTGTAGCTGTTTTTAAAGTTTTAATTGTCTCATAAGGTAATTTAAAAATAGCTATATTTTTATCTGGTGATTGTAATTTACTTCTAAATCTTGTAGCTGTTGTTTTTGTGGATACATCACTTGCACCTACAGCTGTTAATAATTGTAAACTTGTATTTGATGAAATAGATTCAATTACTCTTGTAACTGTGCTGCCAGCGTCAGTTGTAAATGTAATTACATCTCCAATTCTTAATTCTGTATTAAAAAGAGTGCCAAAACCTGTTACTGTTGTTCCGTTATTTGCCACAGATAGTGAACCAAAAACAGGATAACTTTCATTAAATGTAGCGTCTAGTGAAACGTCAGCCGTAAATGCTGGAGAGCCGGCCATACCTAATTGTTTTACGCTTGTAAAATCAAAAGTTTGAACACCTTTAAATCCATATCGCTCAGATTGTACAACAGATGTAGCAGCAGATGTAGCTCCTGTAATTGTTTCACCTGATACAAATATTCCTACTACATCATCTAATACTAAAACACCGTGTCTTGCATCACCGCCTGAAGTAAATGATGTGACGTTAACAGGATTAACTCCTGAAGCGTCATATAATTCAAACGTATTTGTTGTAGGATTTTTTACTGTAAATTTTGTAGTATCTAAAACAGCGGCCGAATTTACTTGAAAACCTGCACTTAAAAATTGTATTTGCATACCCTCTTTAAAAGAATGATTAGTTGAAGTTACAACACCAGGACTTGCTACAGTTACGTTTGTAACAGCAGCAGATTGAATTGCTGATATTGATTGAACAATACCAGTAGCACCTGAAGAGCTACCTGTTACTTTTTCTCCATTAGTAAAAGACTGTGCTGTTGAATAATTTAAATGTGTAAACATTTCTATATCAAATAGATAATGTTTGTAAATTACACTTGTTAACGCTGAACTTGAAAATATATTTGCTAGAGGTGTTCCTGAATGATGTTCAAAACCTCTGGATTTTGCACGTCCTATTTGTGGCACTGTAACGCCAACTGTTGATTGCTGTACGCCTCTTGTTACTGTAAGAGTATCAAATAAATTTAATGTTTTAAAAGCTTCTGTTTCTCCTGACACAAATCCAATATCAGGTGAACCAAATATATTTTTAATATTAACAAAATTTTGTAAATCAAAATTTGTATTAAAAGCATTTTCTGTTTTAAATTCTCTAGCTTTATCAATATCTACAAAAGTTGTGCCGATAGTTTCAATTTCGTATCCTCTAACATAAGCTTTACCAGGTGAAAGACCTGCAGCCAATTTTGATTCTGAACCGCCTTCAGTATTTAAATAAATTCCTCTATTATTACCATCAATAATATGCTCTCTCATTTCTACATCAAAATCTTTTACAACGTAATCGCCTGATTCGTCAAAGGTTCTTCTTGCTAATGTATCTTCTAATACGGCATATTCAGTTGAACGTACAATATTTTGTCTAATACCTAATTTTAATCTTAATAACTCAAAAAAATCTGCGTCATCTGAAGCTGTTAATGTTTTTTTTGTAAGTGTTAAATCAATTTTAAATCTGTGAGCTCCTGGTGCATTTGCATTTGAAGAACCAGCAGCATTATCATTTAAAGAATTATCTTCGTTTGAAGTAACATTACTTTCTACTACTGTTACACCTATTCTATAACTTGGTGTGTTTGTATATTTGTCAAGTATAAGTGTTTGTGCAGAAACTTTTAAATAAAAACCATTTATATAATAAACACCTTCTTCAATTAAGGCAGCTGAACCTTTAGCTGTTGATGATACGCCAGCACTCGCTAAAACAGTAATACCATTAGGCTCAAAAGCTTGTACTGTTTCTCCATTTGAAAATACTAAAGATGTATTATTTGTTCCTGTTCTTGTATATTTTACAAATAAAGTATCTGGATCTGTGCCATCATTTGCTGTTGCGTTTACACACAATGCTCTAACGCCTGATGTAACACCTCTTAATTCTTTACCAATATAAGATGATACTGAAGCAAATGTTTTTGAAGAAAGTTTTACGGCACTATAATCAAGGTCAAAAGCGATTTGACCTGGTATAACCATTGCACCTTTTTCAAAAACGTGATCACCAAATCTTTCAATTTGATTTTGTAGTATTGTTTGCGATTGTGTTAATTCTCTTGCTTGAACAGCAAAACCTGGCCTAAAAAGAATACGATAAAACTTTTTTGATTCTGAAAAATCATCAAAGTAAGGTGTTAAATTAAAATCTGTTTTAGCTGGCATAACATTTTAAAACTCTATAACTAATTTAATATTTTCTGTTTGATCAGCGGCTCTAGTAATTGGAGACCTGTTTTCAATATATAATACATCACCTTGATCGGCATCTATTTCAGAACCTTTATATCCTAAAGTAAATGTTATTTGATCTGCTGTTTCAGTAGCTGCAGAACTTGGTGTGCCTGTTGCACCAGAAGTTTGACCTGTAATTATATTTGCTCCACTAAATGCAGTTAAATTACCATTGCTGTCAACACCCTCATCATTAAATCTTGTTTGTATATAATGTAAAATTCTATTTGTTGAATCATATTCTACAACTTTACCTACAGCTCCTGTTGTTGCTTGATTTATTTCTTCATCAGCTACAAAAGTTCCTGGTGGAGGAGATACTTCAAATCGAATAGCTTTAGTGCCTCTTAAAGTTGTAGTTGTTGATAATAAACCTGCAGATTTAATATTTCTTACTAATACTATTTTTCTAAAATCGTTTTCTGTTGTAAAGTCACCTGTATTTGTAATTTCGGTTCCTTCCAAAGATACATTTAACATCACAAAAAATCCACCTAATTCTGTTATTGCATTAAAACCGTGACCGCCTCTTGGTGGAATAATTACATCTAATTCTGCACCTGTTAAACCAGTAGCACCTGCGGCCACGATTTGTGCATTACTAATTGTTGCAAAAGTATAACCTGCACCTGCTGCCGTAACTGTTACCGATGAAACAACACCACCCGTAATTTGTACGGAAGCTGTAGCACCTGTTCCATCGCCTCTTATAGTTACTGTGTACGTACCGTTTGTACCACCTGAGCCAGCAGATTTAATTTTTACTAAATTAATTGAACCATTAACAGCAGCAGATGAAACTGTTGCGTCTGTTACAACTGCCATAAAATCTGTTGATAAGAAATTTGCTTGTTGTGCCGCTGATAAAGTGTACATATATTTCCACTGATATAAGTCTGACGTTTGAATAATTGCAGTAGAAGTGCCGCTTGGTTCTTGTGTTGATGGTGAGTTATTATTATTACTAATTACTTTGTAAACGTTTCTTGCAGATGTTAATACATAAAACGTTGCGTCAAATAAATTTGTTGCACCAGAATTTGATGATTGTAATGTTGTTGTGCCTGTTACACGATTGCCGTAGTCGTGTCTATAATAGTCGTAAACTGTACCATTTGTCCAGTTTCTTCTTGGTATTACAAAAGATACATCACTGCTTGTGACTCTTTTAACTGCTAGTAAATCATCATAAACAAAAGATTCTTCTTCCATACTATCAGCAGGAGTTATTGGAGCGGCATCTGTGCCTGCGTTTACTGTGCGTGAATCTGGTCTTGTTTGTGTTGCAAAGGCCTGTGGTCGGCCAATACCTAGATAATAAATTTCAGGTGAAGCTTCAGAAAATGACTCGCTAAACTGTTCAGCGTTGTTAATTCTAAATTTATTTGTTATAATTGCTGGCATATTTTAAAATTCTTTCTTACTATTTATACGAGTTTCCTCATTTTATAGATATCTTACTTGTATTACCGCAGAAGCCGCCGGCGCTGCTGTAAAAGTTAATGTTGTTGTTGAAATTGTATAGTCTGTTGTTGGTACTTGTATAGCACCGTTTACAATAACTAAAACATCATTTACATTTCTACCCTTATTTATTGTAAAATTCGTTGTAGCACCATCACCTACAAATCCATCTGAAATTGAACCTAATACAATTTTGCCTGCCATACCTGAATGAAATTGACAAGCATAGTAAATTGATGATGAAGCATTTGATGGTACTTCAATATATAAAGTTCCTGTAGTTTGTAATAATGCTGAGGCTCCAGAGGTTTGGTTACCACCTGATGAAATATGTAATAAACCTGTTGTGTAAGGGCTGGCTGCAGCATAAGCACCTGGAACCGTTTGTAAATGAAATGGGTGGCCTGATACGGCTAAATTTAAAGCATAAGTATGACCTGCTTTTAAATATAATGTAGGATTACTTCCAGAATAATGTGAGTTAAATTCATAAGCACCTGAACCAGAATTTATTACATCAATTGAAGCTGATGTTTGAAGCACTTTATTTACAAAATCTTCAGATTTTATATTAATAATATTGTTAGCTGATGAGTTAATAGTTGTAGAAGCAAGTGTCAAACCTGTAATTGTATTAGCTGTACCACCTAAAGAGACTGAAGTTGTACCAATAGTAACTGAAGAATTTGTCAAAGATGAGTTTGCAATATTTTGTAATGTATTTGAAGATCCGCTTATAGTCTTGTTTGTTAATATATCAGTTGTCGCTTTACCAACTAATGTATCGGTAGATGTAGGTAAAGTTATAAGACCTGTATTTAAAATAGAAGAAATATTTGGTGTTGTTAAAGTTTTACTTGAAAGTGTTTGTGCTCCTGTCAAAGTTGCCACAACAGTGGTATCAATTGCAAGTGTACCTGTTGATGTAATTGTACCACCTGTAAGTCCAGTACTAGCAATAATTGAAGTGACACCGCCAGTAACTAATGTAACCGGATCATATCGGCCTAACGCACTATTAAAAGATAAAACTTGACCATTTGTTGGATTTGTAGGACCAACATCTGATAAATCTTTTATGCTAGAGTTTTCTGAAATTATTTCATTCCAACCTCCTGAATCGGCAAAGTAAGCTTTTGCTGTACCATTTGTTGTTGCAAACATACCACCATACGTAGTAGCATTTGGCAGACCACCTAAATTTGCAAAATTATGTCTTAATTTATTTCCGCCACTTGTTAAATCAATTGTATTAGTAGCACCTGTAAGTGATAAGCCGGCAACTGAAGAAGTTGTGGCACCTAAAGATGTTGAAGTTGAACCTAAAGTAATTGTAGAATTTGCTAATTGTGCATTTGAAACACCACCTGATTTAATTGTAACATCACCACTTGCAACTGTAAAACTGGCCGTGTTAAATGTTGCAACACCTTTATTTGATGATGTGGCGTCTTCAGCGGCAATTGTAATTGTGCTGCCTGAAATTGTAGTATCAATTGCTTCACCACCTGAAACTTGTAAAGTTGTTCCCAAATCAATAGTTGATACAGTTGATGTGTCGTCAGCAAATTTTATATTTGAATTTATAATTGATGCGTTAGCAATATCTGTAATCGTATTTGATAAACCTGAAATTGTTTTATTTTGAAAAGTATCTGTTGTTGTTCTAGCAACTAATGTATCTGTTGCAGTAGGTAAAGTTAAAATACCTGTATTAGCAATTGAGCTTATAACAGGTGTCGTTAAAGTTTTGTTTATGATTGTTTGAAAAGCTGTTTCTGTTACAAAATTATCATCACTTAACGCTGTGTTAAATTCAGCAGTTGTACCTGTAAGTGTATTTGCATTTAAATTAATTGTTTTGTTTGTGAGTGTGGCTACACCTGAAGATGTTGCAATCGTACCATCTACACTAATAGTTAATATGCCGCCTGCTGTAATTGAAGTATCTATTCCATTACCACCTATAACTTGAATACCACCTCCTAAAGAAACCTGTGCTGTATTTGCTAAGTCGTCAGAAACTATAATATTAGGAGAAGAAAATGCTAAATTTGTACCATCGCCTAGTGCTGTATATAATTCTGTAAAGTTATCGTTTATGATTAAACCACCAGCTCTTAAATTTGAGCCTGTGCCATCATTAGGTACGAATCCAATATTGATAATTTGCTTTGCCATTTATTTGTGCTTCTCTATATTTATAATCATTTTATGGTGTTGTATCATCAAAAGTTATAGTTGGGTTAGATGGATTATAACCATCATTTAATTGGTCAAATGTTACCATTGAGTTGTCAAATTGATTTAATGGTATAATAATAGTAATAAAAGCTGGCATAGTAAGTCTTGTTTTTACTAAACGTCCTAAATCAGTTGAACAAAACAATAAAGTATTATCGTTATGATCTAATATTGTTCTTGTACCAATTGTAGTATTTTTTCCTAATTCTTCTAATGAATAATTTGTACCTGAATAAGTAAATGTTCTTAAAACTTCTCTATTAATTGTACCATATCTAGGACCAGTATAGCCGAAACCATTTACAACTTGAACACCTGCAAATACTCCTCTAGGTCTTGTAACAAGAGAAAGATTAATAGGTAAAGGTGAAAATAATGTAACATCTCTAGTAGTTGAAGCAAAAGGAGAAATGGTAGAAGTATCTAAATCTCCAGGTGCACCTAATAAAGGATTTGCTCTTACAGTAGTGCCATCTGTTGGTGTGCCTAATCTTCTTCCTAAAATTGTTGTAAATATTGTATTCAATATAGCTAAGAATGGCTCTTCTAATACGCCTGATATAGGGCCGAAAACAGGAACTTTTATTTTTGCATCTAGTCTGCTATTAATTTCAACAAGACCTGCAAAATAAAAACCTGCTGTGTGCATTGTTTTTTTAAATGCGTCTCGCCAATTACTAATAGAACGTGCAACTTTTAAAACGTAAGAAAAATCTTGGTAATATAAACTGTCTTGTATTTTCATTGTATTTTCAGAAATACTTCCTTCTTCGTTTAAAAATCTACCATCAGTGTCAAAAATAGAACCTATACCAAACGTAGCATTAGCCACATTTGTTTTTATAATTTTTCCTGTTGCACCAGTCAAGGTTGTTGTAATTACGTCATTTATAGAAAATGTGCCTACAACATTTTTTAAAACTAATAACTGTGTATTCAAATTATACGAAACAATTTTACCTGATTTTATACCTGAAGTTACAATATCATCTATTATAAAAGTACCGGTAGTTTCTTTTATAATTAAATTTGTATTAAATGTAACAGTAGGTGGAGATGGCGAACTTTCATGCGAGTAACCTGCTTCTATTACTTTTACCTCTTTTACATTACCTACACTATTACCATATGCTAATAACGTTCCACCAACACCAGTAGCACTATTAATACTAATAATGGGCAATGACTTATAGTTAAAACCAAAACTTTCTACAAATATATCAGTTATATCTCCTACGCCTGTGCTTGATTCTTGTATTATTTTATCTCCTGAATATATGTCACCAGAAGTCGTTTCATTTTCTAAAACTATATGGTCTTCAGTAGTGCTAGTACTATCTTCAAGTGTAAATCCTCCGTTTACAACTGAAATAAATCCAGCAGCACCACCGCCATTTGTGCCACTGTTATTAAAAACTAATTCATCACCTATTGTGTAGTTTAATCCTTTTTGATCAATTATAATTTCTGTTAAAGGTGCATTACCGACTGTCTTAACTTTTAATGAAGCTCCTTTACCACCTCCTGAAATTGCTATATTATCATCTTCACTATATAAAGCTGATCTATTGGTAATTGTATTTGTTGTGAGTAATCCTGTTACTACAGCTTTAATTGAATTTTCACTATCATCAGTTTCAGTACCTCTAACAATTTCACCTACTATAAAATTACCATTTAATGTATCTAAATTTAACGTAATTTCTGAAACTGTCTGGTCGACAATTAAAGATTTTAAAACACTTTCTACAATAGCAGTAGCACCTGAAGTAAGACCTGTTATTGTTCTACCTTGTAAAAAAGAAGTATTACCTTGCGTATCTAAAACACGAATAATTTTTCGAAGGTCCCAATTACCATCAGAAACACGTAATAAATTATCTCGTGGTAATATCGTATCAGACTCTTCGTTAAACATCAACCTAAAAAATAATTGATGACCTTGCTTAGTACCTTTTAATTGATAAAGCGATTTTATATTTTTTATTAATTTTCTTTTATCTACACCTGCGTTAATATCTTGTGGTAATGTATTTAAAAATTCTGATACAAAGTTTGATAAAAAATCCGATATTGTATTATCAGGATCTCTTAAATTTAATAATTCTTGTATATTGTTAACAGGATTAGGCCTATATCTATTTAAAACAGCACTTGCATTTGAACTTAAACCCGTAATCACTTCGCCTTTTATAAATTTGTTTTGCGATACAACAAACAATTTATTATTATCTAAATCTTCTGCTAGTAGTGTTGAAGTAGCTTTTGATGTTTGACCTTGTACTATTTCACCTCTGGTAAATTTACCAAAAACAGAACTTTCTAAAAGTATTTTATCGTTTTCATCTAAATTTTTAATTTCTGTTTCTTTATTTGTTCCATCTAATACTAAAAAGTTTACTTGATCTGTTTCAGATTCTAATTGAAAACCATCTGTTGTTTCAACACCTGTCACTACCAACTCGGCAGCTTCCATAAATGAATAATATGTTTCTAAAAACTTTAAAAATTTAGGATGGTCTTCTAATACGAAATCAGGAACTTGTGAACCAATTAAATTGGATATTGTATCTTTAAATATAGCCATAATTAATAGCTAGTTGTTGTTGTGTATCCTACTCCTGCATCTGATGAACCGCCAACAAAAGTATCTGGCTCAACTACCACAGTTGAATTAGCTATATCTATTTCCAAAATTTGATTTCGAACAGGTACAACATCATTTGAATTTGGTTTTACTGTTAATTCAATAACAGTTGAAGCTGCACCTCTAATATTCTCAACCACGGAAATATTTAACGAGTTAAGGGTGATTGCACCCGTAGTATAATTAATTATGCCTTGTGTATTATTTGCATATGTACGAACACCATTTACAAGTCTATATCTTCTAATGTTACCTCTTACTGAACTATCAGGAAATATGGTTTGTGTGCCGTCATCATCTAAAAAAAATACGTTAGTTGTATCGCCATTAATTTTAAATCCTGATGAAACTAGTATACCGCCATTGATTGCATTAAATCCTGCTACAGGATTATATAATGGATTTCTAAAATAAATGTTATATAATTTTGATTGATTCAATGTTGGAGTAAATGTTTTACGAATTTCTAATTTAGTAATATTTGAAAGAATGCTCGTGTCTGTTTCATCAATTAATTTTAATAGTTTTGAATATCTAAAAACTCCATCAAATTTTGATAATGTATCATTATTATAATCTGTTATTGTAGTTATAACTTCTGATTTTATTGTTGGTGCTGATTTTGATGTAACTCTACTATTAAATTTTACTGTTGAATTTAATATAATTTTAGTAATTTCTGGATCTATAATTTCTGGTCTAACAGAAGCTACGTTATAAGGTTTTAGTGCCGTGATTATACTATTTTTTGTACTATTTGTTAATGTAGAACCAGAACTTGGTTTGACAACAATTTTTACAACACCATATACCGGCGTTTCTTCATCTTCACCACCATAAGCGCTTATTGCTGTAGCACTAGGATAAATTGAACGCACTAGTGTTTCATAATCAGAAGTTGTTACAGCACGATTTTGCGTTGTATAATTTAGAGGTGCATTAAAACGAATTGATTCTTTTGTTTCTGCTAAAGCTCCGCCTTCTGCATTTGAAACGGTAGCAACAGTTATATCTGTAAAACCGGCAATAGGAGAATTAATTGTAAAAGTAGAAGCTCCATTTGCTTCTTGTACATTTGTAACAATATATTCTAATATTACAATATTGCCATTATTTAATTTTTGACTTAAAATACCGTCACCAAAATAAACTTGAAATCGGCCGTTTTCTACTTCTTGTAAAAAATAAACTTTTGATGTATTAGTAACATTATTATAACCACCTGCTAAAGTATAGACATTTGTTGTAGTATCTACAACACTATTTTGAACTGAAACTTTTAAAGTTGTTGTATCTGCAAATTCACTTGGTATTATAAACTTTTGGTCAGGATCATTTGTATCAACTGAATATTTAAAAGTTACAAGCGTGCCTTCATACACATCTATATTATCAAATAAAAAAACTCCGTTAATAGGATTAATTGTATATGATTCATTTGTAACAAACTGAAAATTCTGGCCATTTACTATTGATGTGAATACTGTTCCTTTTGGCATTGTAAGTGTGGAACCTGTAACATTATTTACAGTGACATCTAATTCTGCATAAGGAGCTCTTACGGATGAGGGAGTATAATTTATCATTTTTGCTAACGATACAATATTTTTTCGTATGTCAGCACTGTCTAGGAACATTTCATTTGCCAACATATTGGCATTAAATCCTAGATAATGTGTATTGTAAGCGAGTATGTCTAATAGAATTGCA
>Ga0194130_10004656_pt1 | contig 17254 bp, 15 predicted proteins | sample TA2KigsurfametaG_FD_160084 | JGI IMG/M metagenome (GOLD analysis project Ga0194130, IMG submission 160084) | Freshwater microbial communities from Lake Tanganyika, Tanzania - TA2015050 Kigoma 12 surface | ecosystem: Environmental > Aquatic > Freshwater > Lake | place: Tanzania: Lake Tanganyika... | reverse complement strand
CTACATCCCCTTCGAGGCCGTGGTCGAGACGGCGGACGTGCTGACGCTGCACTGCCCGCTCACGCCGTCGACGCGCGGGATGATCAACCGCGACGTCCTGCGCCGCATGAAGCCGGGCGCGATCCTGGTCAACACGGCGCGCGGCGCGCTCGTGGTCGACGAGGACCTGGTCGAGGCGGTGCGCGGCGGCTGGATCGGCGGCGCGGCGATCGACGTCACGACGCCGGAGCCGCCGCCCGCCGACCATCCGCTGATGCGCCTCGCCGGCCACCCCAGCTTCATCCTCACGCCGCACGTCGCCTGGGCGAGCGTGCAGGCGCGCCAGGCCGTGGCCGACCAGGTCGTCGACAACATCGAGGCCTTCGTCGCCGGCGCGCCGCGCAACGACGTCGCCGCGGGCTGAGCGCCGGGCGGGCGTCGCGACGCCATGGCCCTCGACATCGCGATCCGCGGCGGACGGGTCCATGACGGCACCGGCGCCGACCCGGTCGAGGCCGATGTCGGCGTGCGCGACGGGCGCGTGGTCGAGGTCGGCAAGGTCGACGCGGCGGCGACGCGCGAGATCGACGCGCGCGGCCTCGTCGTCGCGCCGGGCTTCATCGACATCCACAGCCACTCCGACTACACGCTGCTCGTCGACGCCCGCGCCGCGAGCGCGATCGCGCAGGGCGTGACGCTGGAGGTGGTCGGCAATTGCGGCTTCGGCTGCGCGCCGCCCAGCGGCCGCGCGCTGGCCGCGAGCGCGATCTATGGCTTCGACGGCAGCGTGAAGCTCGCCTGGAACTCGGTCGGCGGCTATCTCGAGGCCCTGGAGCGCGCGCGCCCGCGGTGAACGTCCTGGCGCTGGAGCCCAACGGGCAGCTCCGCCTCGCGACCATGGGCCTCGTCGAGCGCCCGGCCACGCCCGCCGAGCTCGACGCGATGCGCGGCATGCTGCGCGACGGGTTGGCCGAGGGTGCCTTCGGCTTCTCGACGGGGCTCGAGTACCCGGCGGAGCGCGGCGCGGGCGAGAAGGAACTCACGGCGCTCGTGGCGGAGGCCGCGCGCGCCGGCGGCCTCTACGCGACGCAGACGCGTAGCCGCGACGCCGGCGCGGTCGAGGCGATCGAGGAGGCGATCTGCACCGCCGGGCGCGCCGGCGCTCGGCTGCAGATCTCGCATCTCCTGCCGCGCAAGACCGACGAGGGCGAGCTCGAGCGCGGCATCGGGCTCGTCGACGACTCGCGCGCCCGCGGCACGGACTTGCGCTTCGACATGCACACGCGGCTCTTCGGGACGACCTATCTCGACACGATCCTGCCGCCTTGGGCGAGCGCGGGCGGGCCGGAGGGGCTGCGCCGCATGCTGGACGACCCCGATGCGCGGGCCCGCGCGCGCGGCTTCACGAGCGTCGTCGCGGCCGGCGGCTGGGACCGCGTCTTCCTGCTCGACACGCCGGTCGCGCCGGCGCTCGCGCGCCGTTCCCTCGGCGAGGCCGCGCGCGAGCTCGGCCGTGACGACGCTCGCGCCGGACAGGCCGCTTGCCGGCGCCGTCTTCCACGGCGCCTATTCCTGGGCGGCGTGGTTCTTCCGCTTTATGGTCCGGAAGCGCCGCGCGCTCGGCGAGGTGGAGGCGATCCACCGGCTGACAGGCCTGCCCGCGCGCGTGCTCGGCCTCGCGGACCGCGGCGTGCTCAGGCTTGGCGCACGCGCGGACATCGCGGTCTTCGACGCCGACGACTTCGGGGAGCGGGCGACGACGTTCGAGCCGAACCTGTTCGCCGCCGGCATGAGGCACGTGGTCGTCAACGGCGCGCTGGCCTTCGCCGACGGCGCCTTGACCGGCGCGCGCGCCGACGAGGTGCTTCGCCGCCGCCTGCCGCCGCGCTTCTGACGCGCTCGCTGGAACCGCCGGGCGCCTTGCGTCTAAGCTTGCCCGTCGTCGGGGAGAGACGCGCGATGGGCAAGGGAATGATCTGTGCTCCGCAGCCGGAGGCGGTGGAGGTCGGCGCCGCGGTGCTGGAGCGCGGCGGGAACGCCTTCGACGCAGCGATCGCCTGCGCCTTCGCGCAGGGCGTCGTCGACAACCTGATGTGCGGGATCGGCGGCTTCGGCTTCGCGCAGGTCTACTCGGCCGCCGACGGCGTCCATACCAGCTACGACTTCATGGCCACGGCGCCCGCGGCGACGCGCGCCGGCATGTGGGAGGACCTGCTGGAGGGCGAGACGCGCGACGGCTTCGGCTTCATCCTGCGCGGCCGCGTCAACGACGTCGGCTACCGCTCCGTCGCCGTGCCGCCGATGCTGCGCGGCTACCACGCGATCCATGCGCGCTTCGGGAGGCTGCCCTGGGCCGACGTGGTCGCGCCGGCGGGGGCGCTCGCCGAGGGCGGCTACACGGTGACACCCTTCGTGCGGAACTACTGGGTGACGCCCGAGCGCATGGGCCGCGTCGAGATCATCGACCGCATCGCCCACCGCGAGGCCGCTCGGTCGCTCTACTTCGACGCGACCGGCCAGCCGCACGCGGTCGGCACGAAGGTCCGCAACCCCGACCTCGCGCGCACGCTCGCGACGATCGGCCGCGAGGGCATCGAGGCCTTCTTCTCGGGCTCGATCGCGGATCGCATCGACGCCGACTTCCGCGCCAACGACGGCCTGCTCTCGCGCGCCGACCTCTCGGCCTGCCGCGCCACCGAGCGGCCGGTCCTGCGCGGATCCTATCGCGGCTGGGACGTCGCGGTACCCGCGCCGCCGGCGAGTGGCCTCATGCTGCTGCAGATGCTCGGCACGCTGGAGCGCTTCGACCTTGCCGCGCTGGGATTCAACTCGCCCGACTATATCGCGCTGCTCGCCGAGGTGATGAAGCGCGCGCAGGTCGACAAGGAGCGCCTGATCGGCGACCCGGACTTCGCGCCCGTGCCGCATGGCCCCTTCGTCGACGCCGCCGCGCACGACGCCGCGGCCGCCGCCATCCGGCGCGGCGAGCGCGCGGTCGTGCCGCGCATCGCGCCGAAGGCCGCGGAGAGCGCCGACACGACCCATCTCTCGGTCGTCGATCGCGAGGGGAACATCGTCTCGATGACGCACACGCTTGGCATGCAGTCGGGCGTCGTCACCCCCGGCCTCGGCTTCATGTACAATGCGGCGATGGCCATGTTCGACCCGCGCCCGGGACGCGCGATGTCGCTCGCGCCGGGCAAGAAGCGCGTCAGCTCGATGGCGCCGTCCATCCTGTTCCGCGACGGCAGGCCCGCGATGGTGATCGGCGCGCCGGGCGGCAGCAACATACCCATGGGCATCCTGCAGGTGATCCTGAACGTCGTCGACTTCGGCATGTCGATCGTCGAGGCGGTCGACGCGCCGCGCGTCGCGGCGACGGGCAACGTCGTCGACGCCAGCCACCGGATCCCGGCGCGGACCTGCGACGCGCTGCGCGCGCGCGGCCACGACGTGGCGCGCTCCGCGCAGAGCTACGTCGTCGCCCGACCGCACGCGATCCTGGTCGAGGGCAACCGCCTGACCGGCGCGGCCGACCCGTCCGCGGGCGGCATGGCGCTGCTGGCCTGACGCATGCCGTCGATCCGCAGGCGCGGCGAGTTCCCCGCGGGCGTCCCGCGAACGCTGCCCGCGGATCGGGGCATGGCGCTCTATCGCCGCGTCCACGAGGCGCTGCGGCGGGCCATCGCGGAGGGCGGCTGGGCGCCCGGGGATTCCCTTCCCAGCGAGGCCAGCCTCGGCGCGCGCTTCGGGGTGAGCCGGATCACCGTGCGCCAGGCGATGCAGCTGCTGCAGGTCGAGGGCTACATCCGCACCCAGCGCGCGCGCCGCGCCGTCGTCGTCGCGCGCAACCCGCTCGGCGCCGGGCCGGACAAGATCGACACGATCGAGGAGCTGATCGAGGCCGCGAGCGATGCGCGGCTGCGCGTCCTGAGCTGGCGCAGCGAGCTCGCGCCGGAGGAGGCACAGATACTGGGCGTGCCGCCCGGCAGCGACCTGCATTGCCTGCGCAGCCTCCTGACCAAGGACCGGATGCCGCACGCCCGCTCGATCATCTACTTCCATCCCTCGATCGGCGCACGGCTGCGGCGCCGCGACTTCGACGACGTGGTCGTGTTCCGCGTGCTGCTGCGCGAGCTCGGGGTCAGGCTGGTCGACGTCAAGCGCACGATCTGGGCCGAGCTCGCCACGCCGGAGGACATCGCGCAGCTGGGCGTGCGCCGCGGCGACCCGATGCTCTGCACCCGCCTCGTCTATCGCGGCGAGCAGGGCCTGCCGGTCGAGACCGCCCTGACCCGCTACGTCGCGCGCGACGTGCGCCTCACCTACAGCATCGATGTCGGGCTCTCCCCTTGACTCGACGCCGCGACGGGGGATCATGTCATAACAAGTTCGACGGCAAGGGGCCGCGCCGTCGCCGGGAGGGGACATGCAGGTTGACCTGAAGGGCCAGGTCGCGCTCGTGACGGGCGCGGCGACGGGCATCGGCAAGGCCGCGGCGGAGACGCTGCTGGAGAATGGGGCCACCGTGGTCTTCAGCGACCGCGACCTCGACCGCGTGCGCGAGACCGCCGGGAACCGGGGCGACGCCGTGGCGATCGACGTGGCGGACCGCGGTGCCATCTCCCGCGGCGTCGCCGAGGCGCTGGCGCGGCACGGCCGCATCGACATCCTCGTCAACAACGCCGGCATCGGCGTGCGCGCCGCGGACCGCAAGACCGTCGACGAGTTCCCGGTCGAGGCCTGGGACGAGATGATCGCGATCGACCTGACGGGCGTGTTCCTGATGAGCCGCGCCGTCTCGGCCGCGATGCGCCAGCGGCGCAGCGGCGCGATCGTCAACATCGCCTCGGTGCTCGGCCTCGTGCCGATGCGCCTGCAGAGCTCCTACGTCGCCGCCAAGTCCGGCGTCGTGAACCTGACGCGCAGCATGGCCATCGAGCTGGCGAAGGACGGGATCCGCGTCAACGCGGTGGCGCCCGGCTCGACGGCGACCGAAGGCTGGCAGCGCTGGATCCAGGACCCCTCGAGCGAGGTCCAGGACCTGCATCGCAGCCTGATGTCGCATATCCCGATGGGGCGTCCCGCCTCGACGCGGGAGATCGCCAACGGCGTGCTCTTCCTGAGCTCGCCGGCGGCCTCCTACGTCACCGGCCACACGCTCGTGGTCGATGGCGGATGGACCGCGGGCTACGCCCGCGACTGGTGACCGGAACAGGAAGAGGAGCGCGCGCGATGACCACGGCAGCCAGGCGCAAGCCCATGGCGAAGACACCTGCCCGCAGCCAGCCGCGCGCGCCGCGCGCCAAGGCCAACGACGCGCTCGCGGACCTGGACCGCGACCAGCTCCTCGGCCTGTATCGCGAGATGCAGATGCTGCGGAAGTTCGAGCTCGCCGCGCAGGTGGCCTGCCGCAGCGGCGAGACGCCGGGCTTCCTGCACCTCTATGTCGGCGAGGAGGCGGTCGCCGTCGGCGTCTGCGCACACCTGCGCCGCTCCGACTGGGTAACGTCCACCCATCGCGGCCATGGCCACGCGCTCGCCAAGGGCATGGACCCGAACGTGCTGATGGCGGAGCTCTACGGCAAGGGCGATGGCTGCTGCGGCGGGCGCGGCGGCACCATGCATCTCTACGACCCGAGCGTCGGCCTGTTCGGCACGAACGGCCTGGTCGGCGGCGGCATCCCCTCGGCGGTCGGCGCCGCGATCTCGGCGAAGCACCGCAAGACCGGCGACGTCGCGGTGGCCTTCTTCGGCGACGGCGCGACCAACCACGCGGCGTTCCACGAATCCCTGAACTTCGCGGGCTTCATGCGCGCGCCGGTCGTCTTCGTGTGCGAGAACAACCTCTACGCGACGGCGACCGCGCTCAGCAACGTGACGCTCAATCCCGAGATCGCGTCCCGCGCGGCCGCCTACGGCATCCCGGGCGTCGCGGTCGACGGCAACGACGTCGTCGCGATGTGGCGCGCGATGAAGACGGCGGCCGAGCGCGCGCGGCGCGGCGAGGGGCCGACCCTGATCGAGGCCAAGACCTACCGCACCGTCGGCCACCACGAGGGTGACCCCGTCACCGGCGTCTATCGCAACCAGGCCGAGGTCGACGAATGGGCGCAGCGCTGCCCGATCAAGAGGCTGCGCGAGGCGCTGGTGGACGAACTCGAGCTCGCCAAGCCCAAGGAACTCGACGCGATCGACGCCGAGATCGACCGCGCCGTCGCGGGCGCGATCGACTTCGCGCGCAAGTCGCCGGAGCCCGATCCGAACGCCTATGCGCGGCATGTCTACGCGGACCAGATCAACCCGGCAGAGGCGATGCTGCCGGGCGCCGAGAAGGGCGGCGGGCCGGAGACCAGCTGGCTCGACGCCGTGCGCGACGGCATCGCCGACGAGATGCGCCGCAACCGCGACATCATCTACTTCGGCGAGGGCACCGGCGAGCGCGGCGGCACCTTCGCGCACACCAAGGGCCTGTGGCAGGAATTCGGCGCCGACCGCATGGTCGACACGCCGATCTCCGAGCTTGGCTTCACCGGCGCGTCGCTCGGCGCCTCGGCGACGGGCGTGCGCTGCATCGCCGACCTGATGTTCGCCGACTTCCTCTTCGAGGCGGCGGGACAGATCGCGCTGCAGGCCGCGAAGCTGCGCTACATGTCGAACGGCCGCATGCAGGCGCCGATGGTGGTGCGCGTGGGCTCCGGCGCCGTGCGCTCGGCCGGCCCGCACCACAGCGGCACCTACCACCCGGCCTGGGCGCATATCCCCGGCCTGATCGTCTGCATGCCCTCGACGCCCGCCGACGCCAAGGGCCTGATGAAGACCGCGCTGCGGGCCGGCGACCCCGTGCTGATGCTGGAGACCAAGGCGCTGTTCTCGACCAAGGGCCCGGTGCCCGCGGGCGAGCATTTCGTGCCCTTCGGCGTGGCCCGCATCGCCCGCCAGGGCCGCGACCTTACCATCGTCTCGGCGGGCCAGATCGTGCATCGCGCGCTCGAGGCGGCCGAGGTCCTCGCGCGGGAGGGCATCGAGTGCGAGGTCGTCGACCTGCGCACGATCCAGCCGCTGGACGTGGACACGGTCGCGGCGAGCGTGCGCCGCACGCATCGCCTGCTCGTGGCGGACGAGGGATGGGCACCGTTCGGCGTCGGGGCGGAGATCGGACAGTCGATCCAGGAGGCCTGCTTCGACCATCTCGATGCGCCGGTCGCGCGGCTCCACACCGACTTCACCTCGCATCCCTTCGCGCCCTCGCTGGAGCGCGCGATGCTCGTGAACACCGACCGCATCATCGCCGCGGCGCGCCGCGTCGTCGCGGGCGAGGCCGTGCCGATCCGCCGGCCGCGCGCGGCGGGCATCGACGCGGTCCTGCCGGCGCCTGTCGCGCCGGTCGTGGCGGCGCCCAGGCCCGCCGCCGCGCCGGCGGCAGCGCCAACGCCGGCGCCGGCCGAGGTCGCGGTCGACGGCACGCCGATCCGCATGCCCTTCGGCGACCTCACGGTCAGCGAAGGCCGGCTGGTGCGCTGGCTCAGGAAGCCGGGCGAGCGCGTCTCCGAGAAGGAGACCGTGGTCGAGGTCGAGACCGACAAGGCGGTGGTCGAGATCGAGGCGCCGGCCTCCGGCGTGCTCGGCCCGCAGCTGCGCGCGGCCGGCGACGTGGTCAAGATGGGCGAAACGATCGGCTCGGTGAAGCGGGCCTGAAAGGCGAGGGTTCCATGGGCAGGCGTCTTCTTCTCGTCAACTACCTCCACGCCGACGAGTCCTTCGAGCGCAAGGTCGCGGCCGAGCATGGCGCGCATCTCGACATCTTCCGGCCTGCCGGCGGCAAGCCCTCCGAGGTGCCGGCCGGGATCGCCGCCGAGGCCGAGGGGCTGATCAGCTACTCGGCGGTGCAGAAGATCGCGCTGCCGCCCGAGGCCTTCCCGAAGGTGCGCTGCGTGCTGCGCTCGGGCGTCGGCTACGACACGATCGACGGCGCGGCCTGGGGCGCGCGCGGAATCCCGGTCTTCAACGTGCCGGACTACGGCACGTCGGAGGTCGCCGACCACGCGATCGCGCTGATGCTCGCGCTGACGCGCGGCACGGCGGCCTACCACGACGCGATGCGACGCGACCCCGTGAAGAACTGGACCTACACGGTCGCGCCGACCGTGCGACGCCTGCGCGTCTCGACCTTCGGCGTAGTCGGGCTCGGGCGCATCGGCCTCGCCGCGGCGCGGCGCGCGCAGGGCTTCGGCATGGACGTCGTCTTCCACGACCCGTACCAGCCGAGCGGCTTCGAGCTCGCGACTGGCATCAAGCGCGCGCGCACGCTCGAGGACCTGCTGAAGGTCGCCGACGTCGTCAGCGTGCACACGCCGCTGTCGCCGGAGACGACCGGCCTGCTTGGCGCGAAGGCCTTCGCGGCGGCGAAGCCGGGCCTGGTCGTGGTGAACACGGCGCGCGGGCCGATCGTCGACCTCGACGCGCTCCACGACGCGCTCAAGTCGGGCAAGGTCGCGGCCGCCGGCCTCGACGTGCTGCCGAAGGAGCCGGCCGAAGCGAACCACCCGCTGATCCGCGCCTTCGTCGACCGCGAGGAGTGGCTCGAGGGCCGCTTCACCCTCAGCCCGCACGCCGCCTTCTACAGCCCGGACGCCAACGACGACCTGCGGCGCAAGACGATCGAGACGGTTCTCGACCACATCGAGACGGGGTCCCTGTCGAACTGCGTCAACCTGCATCAGCTCCGGCGCGGCTGAGCCCTCACGCGCCGGCGCGCATCCGCGCGACGAGCGCGGCGCGCTTGGCCTCGAAGCGCGGGGTGCCGAGGACCTCGGGATTGACCGGGGCGTGCGGCATCCCGCCATCCGCGATCGCCAGCAGGTCAACGACCGTGCTGCGCAGCACGTCGGCGCGCAGTTCGTAGGTGTCGCAGACCGCGTGCGGGCAGAGGACGACGTTGTCGAGGGTGGCGATCGGGTCGCCGGCGGGGACGGGCTGCACCGAGAAGACGTCCAGGCCGGCGCCCGCGAAGCTGCGCGCGCGCAGCGCCGCGACGAGCGCGTCCTGGTCAACGACGGGGCCGCGGCCGACATTGACGAGGAAGGCCGTCTTCCTCATGAGCCCGAGCTCGCGCGCGCCGACGAGGCCGCGCGTCTCCTCGCTGAGCGGGCAGCAGATCGCGACGAAGTCGCTCTCGCGCATCAGGCGGTCCAGCGGCACGGCCTGCGCGCCCTTCGCGGCCGCGCGCTCCGGCGTCAGCCGCGGCGAGTAGGCGAGGACCCGCATGCGGAAGGGCGCGACGAGCCGGATGAGCTCGCCGCCGATGCGCCCCGGGCCGACCACGCCCAGCGTCTTGCCGTAGATCTCGCGGCCGCGGTGGTTGACGCGGTCGTCCCAGCGGCCCTCGCGCGTCAGGCGATCCATCGCGACGAGCTGGCGGCTGGCGGCGAGCATCAGGGCCAGCGCCCCCGCCGCGGTGCCCTCGGTGAGCGCGTCGGGGGCGTTGAACAGCAGAACCCCGTTCGCCGTGCAGGCCTCGATGTCGATCTTGTCCACGCCCACGCCCGCCCGCGCGACCAGCGCCAGCGTCGCCGCGGCCCGTTCGATGTCGGCGCGCCGCAGGTACTGGCCGAGCATGAGCAGCGCGTCCGCGCCCGCGAGTTCCGCCCCCGGGACTGCGGCCGTCTGCGGCCCGGTGGACAGGAAGCGTAGGGCGAGTCGCACCTCCGCCTCGCGGTATGCCCCGAAGCCCATCGTCTCGGGCGTCTCCGGGCCCATCGTGTGGAGGTAGTCGCCGCTGGCGACGATCCGCATCCGCCTGTCGTCCATGCCCCGTCCCTCCCTGGCCGCGCCGCCCTTGACGCCGTTCCCCGGCGCGGGGAAGTTATCATGACAAGTTGCGCGCGGAAGGGAGCCGGGCCGCTCGCCGGTAAGCTCCCCCGAATGCGCGACGCCATACAAGCTAGGCAGAGGGGAGAAACGCCATGCTGAGGACTGCACTCGTAGCGGCCGTCGCCGCGCTCGGACTTGCCGGCGCCGCGCAGGCGCAGAACAAGGTCAATCTCCGCTTCGCGGTCGGCGCCAACGAGAACCCGACCGACGGCATGTCGGTCGGCATGCGTGCGCTGCAGCAATATGCGCAATTCAAGTCGCGCGGCGAGATCGAGATCCGCATCTTCTGGAACACGCTCGGCGGCTCGCTGCAGGTCACCGAGCAGGTCAAGAACGGCACGCTCGACATGGCGCTGACCGACGACTCCGTGCTCGGCTCGTTCCACAAGCCGATGCAGTCCTTCCAGATCCCGTATCTGTTCGGCTCGTCGATGGCGGCCTGGGAATTCGCGAACACCGCCGCTGTCCGCGGCATGGTCGAGGACATGCGCAAGGCGACCGGCATGCGCACGCTGGCCTTCTCGGAGAACGGTTTCCGCAACCTGACCAACAACGTGCGCGAGGTGAAGACGCCCGACGACATGAAGGGCCTGAAGATGCGCACCATGCAGAGCCAGGTCTATGTCGCCTTCATGCAGTCGATGGGCGCCTCCGCGACCCCGATCTCGTGGCCCGAGCTGATCCCCGCGCTGAAGACCAACGTCGTCGACGGCCAGGAGAATGCCTCGACCACGGTGTTGGACGGCAAGCTGTTCGAAGTCCAGAAATTCATGAGCGTCAACGAGCACATCTACGGCTTCCATCTGATCCTGATCAACGACGGCGTCTTCCAGAAGCTGTCGACGGACCATCAGAAGATCATGATGGAGGCGGCGCGGCTGCATTCCGAACTCGCCAACGCCCGCAAGGCGGTGGACGCGATCGGCGCGGTCGACGAGATCCGCAAGAAGGGCGTGCGCGTCTACGTGAACTCGCCCTCCGAGAAGGAGCAGTTCCGCAAGCAGACCCAGCAGGCTGTCATCGAGTTCATCGCCTCGCAGGCCGGGCGCGACACGGTGGACAAGGTGCTGGCCGCCGCGGACGAAGCCAACAAGCGCGTCTACGGCAACTGACGGCAACGGCGCGGCGACGCCCGGGCGGCGTCGCCGCGCCCCTTTCGCCGGGAGGGGCGTGAGCATGAGGACGTTGCGTTCGGGTGTGCGGACCCTCGCACGGACGGCCGACCTGATCGCCGGCGCGACGCTGGCGACGATCGTCGGCGTCAATCTTCTCGCCGTCTTCATGCGCTACGTGATGTTGGATTCGATCTCCTGGAGCGAGGAAGCGATACGCTATCTTTCGGTGTGGATGACGTTCATGGGCGCCGCCGCCGCCAGCTGGCTGGACGAGCACATGGACATGAATATGTTCGCCGATTTCGGCGGTGCCGCGTTCCAATCCTGGCACCGCGCCATCCTGCACGCGCTGACCGCGGTGTTCGGCGCCTTCGTGCTCTGGCAGGGGACGATCTACTGCATCCTCAACGGCCGCCAGACCGCGCCCTCGACCGGGATGATGATGATCTACGTCTACTCGGCGCTGGCGGTGGGCGGCGCGCTGCTGACGATCGTCTCGCTGATGAAGATCTACGACAGCTTCGTGCCGCCCGAAGAGGTCGAGAGCGGCAACAAGGCCGTGCTGTGACCGCGCTCGGCCTCGCTCTCGCGGTCCTGCTGCTCGGCGGCCTGCCGATCGCGTTCTCCTTCGGCCTCGCCGCGCTGATCGGCCTGTGGTTCGAGGGGCTGCCCTTCCTCAACCTCGCCTCGCGGATGTTTGCCGGGCTCGACAGCTTCGTGCTGCTGGCGGCGCCGTTCTACATCGTCGCAGGCGAGCTGATGAATCGCGGCGGCATCTCCGAACGGCTGATCCAGCTCTCGACGATGCTGGTGGGGCGCATTCGCGGCGGCACCGCCTATGCCGCGATCGTCGCCTCGGTGCTGTTCGCGGGGATTTCCGGCACCGCGATCGCCGATATCGCGGCGCTGGGCCAGATCTTCATCAACTCGATGCCGAAGGAAGGCTACAGCAAGGCCTTTGCGGCGGCGCTGGTGACCGCGGGCAGCATCATCGGGCCGATCATCCCGCCTTCGGTGATCATGGTTCTCTATGCCGCGGTGGCCGACGTGTCGGTGCTGCGGCTCTTCCTGGGCGGCGTCGTTCCGGGGCTGCTGCTGGGCGTCGCCTGCGGCGCGGTGGTCTTCGTAAAGGGCTTGCGCGGCGAACTGCCGCGCTCGTTGATGGTCGTGCCGCGGGCCGAACGGCCGCGCGCCTGGCGCGACGGGCTTCTGGTCCTGACCCTGCCCGGCTTCATCGTCTTCGGCACGCTATCCGGGGTCTTCACCCCGACCGAGGCCGGCGGCATCGCGGTCGTCTATGCGCTCGTCCTCAGCACCGTCGTCTTCCGCCATCTCGACTTCGCCGGCCTGGTCGCGGCGTTCCGCGCGGCGGCCCGGCTGACCGCGGCGCTGTTCCTGCTGATCGCGAGCGTCGAGGTCGTCAACTACGTGCTCATCCTCGGCGGCATCGAGGACTGGACCCGCGACCTCGTCAGCATCTTCAAGGCCTATCCGACGCTGTTCCTGATCGTCTGCGTCGTCGCCTTCCTGGTCATCGGGCTGGCGCTCGATGCCGGACCGGCGCTGCTGCTGCTGGCGCCGATCCTGCTGCCGGTCTCCCGCCAGATGGGGATCGACGACATCCATTTCTCGATGGTGATGATCGTCTCCACCACGCTGGGCCTTATCTCGCCACCGGTCGGCATCTGCCTCTTCGTCGCGTGCCGCATCGGCAACATGACGCTGGGCGCGCTGTGGAAGGAGCTCAGGTGGTTCTTCTACGCGGAGGTCGGCGTGATCCTGCTCCTCTGCTTCTTCCCGGTGCTGTCGACCGGGCTGCCGAACCTGCTGCGGCCCTGACCGAGGGGCGCCCGCGCGATGAAGATCGCCAAGATCGAGACGCTCTGGTTCCAGGCGGTGCCCGAGAGCGAGTGGGTGGCGCAGAACGGGCATTCGCGCCAGGCCCTGCCCAACAATCTCTGGGTCAAGATCCACACCGACGACGGGCTGGTCGGGCTCGGCGAGACCTACTACCTGCCGCGCGCCGTCGCCTCGGTGATCCACGACGTCTTCGCCCCGCTGCTGCTGGGACGTGACGCGATGGAGATCGAGAACCACTGGCAAAACATGTTCTCGCTGGTGAATTTCTGCGGCTTCGCGGGCGCCGAGATGCGCGCCATCTCGGCGATCGACGTCGCGCTCTGGGACCTGGCGGGCCAGCATCTGGGCAAGCCGATCCATGCGCTGCTGGGCGGCCGAAACCGCGACCGGATCCGCGTCTACAACACCTGCGTCGGCTACGGGCGCCACCAGGACTACAGGGCCTGGACGTCGGGACGTGCCGGCGAACTGGCGCAGGAACTGGTCGCCCAGGGCATCACGGCGATGAAGATCTGGCCCTTCGATGCCTTCGCCTCGACGCTGTCGGGGCCGGCGCGGCTGCGCGAGCCCTTCACGATCTGGGGCGCGGCCCATGCTGGGGGCATCCTCTGCCACGACATCTCGAACGACGACCTGCGCCGCGGCGTGGCGATCATCGAGGACATCAGGCGCGCCGTCGGCGACCGGATCGCGATCGCGATCGAGGGCCATGCGCGCTGGAACCTGCCCACCGCGACGCGCATCGCGCGGGCGATCCAGCATCTCGACATCATGTGGATCGAGGAGATGATGCCGCCCGACAACGCCGACGCCTACGTGCGGCTGAAGGCGTCGACGACGATCCCGGTCTGCCAGAGCGAGCGCGTCTTCACGCGCTGGAACTTCCGCCACTACATCGAGAAGCCCGCCGCCGACATCATCATGCCGGACTTCGCCTGGGGCGGCGGCATCACCGAGGGGCGCAAGGTCTGCAGCCTGGCCGACACGCACTACCTTCCCGTTACGTCGCACGACACGATCGGGCCGGTGGCGCTGTGGTCGGCGGCGCATCTGATGCTCCACATCCCCAACGCCTATGTGATGGAGACGGTGCGCGGCTATCTCGACGGCTGGTACGACGAGGTGCTGACCGACCGGATCCCGATCGCGGACGGCCATCTCACGCTGCCCGATCGGCCGGGCCTGGGCACGCGCATGCGCGACGACCTGCCGACGCGGCCGAACGCGCGCCTCGAGGTCACGACGCTGGACGACCTCCGCCGCTGGTAGGGGCCGCGCCCCCCGCGAACCACCTGCCGATGCTGTCGGCCACGCGCGTGGCCGCCCTCCCGTCCCAGCCCGGCGGGCGCCTGCCCTCCGGCCACGCGCCGCGCAGCACCGCGTCGAGCGCCGCGCCGAGCCCTTCGCGCGACACGAGGCGGTTGGTGCCGAGCGTGACGGTGACCGGCCGCTCGGTCGTGTCGCGCAGCGTGAGGCAGGGTATGCCGAGATAGGTCGTCTCCTCCTGGACGCCGCCGGAATCCGTGATCGCGCATCGCGCGCCGCTGACGAGCGCCATGAACGACACGTAGCCGAGGGGCTCCACGAGGCGTATGCGCGGCTCTGCCTCGAGCCGGGGCAGGAGCCCGAAATCGGCGAGGCTGCGGCGCGTGCGCGGATGGACCGGGAAGGCGAGCGGCAGGCGCCGCGCGGCGTCGCGCATCGGCCTCCACGGGGCTCCCTCCCGCCCATGCGCCCGGGGATGGCGCGCGGGGGGCGCTTGTCTCTAACCTGAGCGCTCGCATCCGCCCGCGGCGCGCAGCGCTTACTCCCGCCGGGAGGAGGCCGCGCGGCCGGCGCGGTGCATCCTGCGGGAACGGGGCGAGGGCGCATGGACTGGACCGACCTGAACTGGCTCAAGCCCATCCTCATGCCGCCCTGGTCGCTGGCGCTCCTCGCCCTTGCCGCGGCGCTCGCCGGCGGTCGCAAGGGCCGTGTCGCCTGCTGGCTCGCGCTGGCGGGATTCCTCGCCCTCGCGACGCTGCCGGTGGCCAATGGCCTCCAGCGCCTGGTCGAGGCTCGCACGCCGGCGCCCGCCGCCTCCCGGCCGCAGGCGGTCGTCGTGCTCTCGGCCGACTACCGCGCGGTGGCCCCGGAATACGGCGAGGCGACGATCGGCCCCGCGACGCTCGCGCGGCTCCGGCACGGCGTCCACCTGCATCGCCGCACCGGCCTGCCGCTGCTGGTCACCGGTGGCGGGACGCCGGAGCGATTCCGGCCCGGCCTCGGGGAGGCGATGCGCATCGCGGCCGAGCGCGACTTCGGCGTGCCGGTGCGCTGGGTCGAGCCCGCGTCGCGCAACACGATGGAGAACGCGAGCCTCAGCGCGCGGATCCTGCTGCCCGAGGGCGTCTCCACGGTGCTGCTGGTCACGCATGCCGAGCACATGCCGCGCTCCATGCGCGCCTTCGCGGCGGCGGGGATCGCGTCGGTCCCGGCGCCGGTCGCGTCGGTCGTGCTGGCGGATCCCGAGCCATGGAGCCTCGGCGCCCTGCTGCCGCGGACCCGCGCGCTCGACCGCTCCGCGAGCGCGATCCACGAGCTCGCGGGGATGCTCTGGTACGAGGTCGTCCTGGCCTGGCGCGGCAAGGTGTCCCGCTGAGGCAGTGGCGCTGGCGCGCGGCGGCGTTTGGTGGCAAAGGGGCGTCCGGCCCGGCACCAATTCCCATCGCCGGGCGCCTTCGCCGCGAGGGAGACGTCCATGAGCGAACGCATCGCCGTCATCGGGCTCGGCTATGTCGGGCTGCCGCTCGCCGTGGCGCTCGCGCGCCACATGCCGGTCGTGGGCTTCGACATCGACGCGGGGCGCATCGCCGAGCTCGCTTCCGGCCATGACCGCACCCGCGAGGTCGAGCCCGCGGCGCTGGCCGCGGCGACCGGCCTGTCCTTCGCGAGCGACGTCGCGGCGATCCGCGGCTGCGGCATGTTCATCGTCACCGTGCCGACGCCGGTCGATGGCTCGAACCGGCCGGACCTCGGCGCGGTGCGCGCGGCCTGCCGCAGCGTCGGCGCGGCGATCGCGCCAGGCGGGATCATGGTCCTCGAGAGCACCGTCTATCCCGGCGTGACCGAGGAGGTCTGCGGCCCGGAGATCGAGCGCGCGTCGGGCCTTTCCTGCGGCCGCGACTTCTTCCTCGGCTACAGCCCCGAGCGCATCAACCCCGGCGACCGCGAGCACACGGTCGAGCGCATCACCAAGGTCGTCGCCGGCCAGACGCCCGAGGCGCTGGAGCGCATCGCCGCGGTCTACGGGAAGGTCACCACGGGCGGCGTGTTCCGCGCGCGCGACATCCGCACCGCCGAGGCCTCGAAGGTGATCGAGAACGCGCAGCGCGACATCAACATCGCCTTCGTGAACGAGATCACGATGATCTTCCAGCGCATCGGCGTCTCGGTGCACGACGTGCTCGCGGCCTCGCGCACGAAGTGGAACTTCCTGCCCTTCTCGCCGGGCCTGGTCGGCGGCCACTGCATCGGCGTCGATCCCTACTACCTCGCGGACCTCGCGCAGCGCCTGGGCCACCATCCCGAGGTGATCCTCGCGGGGCGGCGGATCAACGACCAGATGGGCCTCTACGTCGCCGACCAGGTCGCGCGCGTGCTGGCGCGCCAGCGCCGCGAGCGCCGCGCGGCGCGCATCCTCGTGCTCGGGCTCACCTTCAAGGAGAACGTGCCCGACCTGCGCAACTCCAAGGTCATCGACGTCGTGCGCGGCCTGCGCGACTGGGGGCACGAGGTCGTCGTCCACGACCCGCTGGCCGACCACGACGAGGCGCGCCACGAATACGGCGTCGAGCTCGCCGGCGACCTCGGCGCGCTCGGCCAGTTCGACGGCATCGTCCTCGCGGTCCCGCATCGCGACTACGCCGCCTTCGACGCCGCGCGTATCGCCGCCCTCACCGTGCCGGGCGGGCTGGTCGCCGACATCAAGGGCCTCTGGCGCGGCCTCGCGCTGCCGCCCGACCGCGTGCGCTGGGACCTCTGAGCCTCAGCTCCAGCAGCCGACGCGCAGCACGAAGCGCCGCGCGCGCTCCAGCAGGACATCGGGCGGCAGCGCCTTGCGCGCGTCGCCGTCGCGCGCATGGACGCCGTTGGCGGCGAGGAAGGCGCGCAGCGCGGCCAGGCTGACCGCGGGGCCGATGCGCGGGTCGTTGCGCTCCTCTGGCCCGCTTCCCGGCTCTGGCGCGCGGGCCTGTACCACGCCGATCACCTCGCCGAAGGAATCGAGCAGCGGGCTGCCGCTATGGCCGGGATAGGGCTTGGCCGCGGAAGGCGAAGCGCCACTGCGCGGTTGCCGCGGCGCCGGGCGGCACGATCGCGTCGACCGCGCTGGCCGAGGCGCTCGGCTGGCCCAGCAGCGAATGCCCGACCGCCATCGCGCGCAGGTC
>Ga0194130_10004655_pt1 | contig 17254 bp, 14 predicted proteins | sample TA2KigsurfametaG_FD_160084 | JGI IMG/M metagenome (GOLD analysis project Ga0194130, IMG submission 160084) | Freshwater microbial communities from Lake Tanganyika, Tanzania - TA2015050 Kigoma 12 surface | ecosystem: Environmental > Aquatic > Freshwater > Lake | place: Tanzania: Lake Tanganyika... | reverse complement strand
ACTTAGCCTCTGATAAATCTTCATATTGCGCTTCTTTAATAACAGTCTTATTTTGCCCTGCTTTAAATTTTTGAAAATCAGGAATAATAGCAAACGGACCTGCGTTCTTTTCCAAGCACTTTTCGGCAATCATTTTCTTTATATCATATGGTATTTCTATAAATTTAAATATCATTTTTTTCTTATAACCAATTAATCTATAATGAGAGCCAGTATGGTCTATCATAATATAGAACTCTGGCATAAAACGACCGCGCTGCTCCAAAATAGTGTCGTTTAATTGTCCGCACTGCAATACGTTTTTCATATCACCGCTTTTATATAAGTCACTTGACATAATGATAAATTTTATATTTAACACGCGTTCTAATGTTGAAATAGCCCAAGTATCCGCCCAAAAGTCACACTTTTTAATTTTGCTTTTAAATGCGTCGAGAGAATCAACGCCCTTCATAAACTTATATTCCTTTAATATTTCTGCGGTTACCTTTTTCTCTTCCACTAATTTATCGTGCTGTTCTTTAACTGACTTGGCTTCATTTGAAATCATCTTTTTCTCATTTCTATCAATTACTTCACCAAAACGCTGTTTTAATAATAAGTATTGTCCTTCTAATTCTTTAATGGTTTGAGTGTCTCTTATGAGAGAAGCACTATACATATCGTAATGTTCTTTATATCCCAAAAATACCTTTTCTGTTGCATCGTGTGAGAGTTTCTTTCTAAGCTTATTTACAGAAGTATGCTGTGCAATACTGGAAAATGCATCTCTAATAGTTGCAAATAAACAATCTCCACCACCTTCATTATCAATAATATTATAATTTTTATTTTTCATAAATTTTTCAATCCAAGTATCATTTGGTGCTTCGTGGTATTTTTCTCTATAATCCTTTGCTTGTTTTTTTGTTTCTTCTCTCAATAAAGGTGGTAAAGGAACTCCTTTTGTTAACACAAATATGTCTTCTCTCTCTTTTGGTATTTCATAATATTCACTTATTTCTTCAACAACATTTTCGTCTTCAGCGTCAACATCCTCATCTTCTTCGGTTTCAGCGTCTTTAACACGACGCAAAGGCACATCAGGTTCCATACGCATTTTATTTAAAAATTCAGCATTAGCAAACGAATAAATTAACGGCTCATTCATCATCTCAATATTTAAATTATTATAATCATCCAAATAGGATAAGTAATTGGATGCCTTTATTTCAAAAACACCAATTTGAACCACCTTATTATTATGCTTTACTAAATAAATAGGAAAATACAATATATTTTTGTCTTCATATGTATTTTTTGCATTACCAACTGCAATCATAACATCAATGCCATTTATTTCAAGTTGATACAAATCAGCCTCTAACTTTAAATCTCCTGAATCGACACTTTTTAGTTCAGAATAACTTACACCACTATCTATTTTTGATTTAACCATTATATAATTTATTACAATATTTTATATTTAATACGAAATACAAAATATTTTATAGTTTATAATACTACCATAATACAAATTTTTTCATAAATTTATCGTTTTTTAGTTCATTAATAAAAAACCACATATTTCTACGCTTTTCTACTATTACTGAATTGGTTGGATCTAACTCATAATCTACCAGACATTGAATTAACATATCCTTTGTTAATTTATTTGCCTTTATTTCTTTTGAGAACCCATAATAATCACATATTAATACTAATTCTTTAACAGTGTAGTTTTCACTATAATCAAGAACATGTGGAATTCTTAAATCTTGTAATAAATTAGACTCTTCATTGGCATCGTTTAAAAAATCATTAATATAATCTAAATTCATGTCTTCTTCTTGATAATCATCGCTATCAATTGTAACAATTATATTTTCGTTTTCCATTTATATACTATTTCACATTAGTTTTATATTAATTAAAAAAATATTTATTTACTGTATTTTTAATTTATTTATTATTTTTTATTTTTTTTATTATTAATTTATTTTTTAATTTTATTCCTATTTTACATTTCAATTAAGTCCATAAATTTAAATAGCGACTTGTTAGTTAAACTCTTAAAATCTTTAACCTTACTAGATGCGATGCGTTCAATAATTTCATTAATAGTATAACCATTAATTTGCTCGTAATCATCGCCTTCATCATCTTCATAAATTTCCTTTTTGTATAAAATTGCAATCGTTTCAGTAAGTTCGTCCACTTCATTTTTCTTATTTTCAATGGAAATAAATGAATAAATTTGTGCCATAAGATCGCGAGTAATTTTCATAATTTGCACCTTTGAAATAACATCATTATTCATCAAATTAATATAAAACGCCGCCAATGATCTACGCTTTTCATTATTTTTATTATTTTCACAAAACTTATCATAATTCACATTTGAATCAACATATTCAATATTAGCAAATAACGCAGTAAAGTTTTCAAAATTCTTTTCAAATGTATCCTTAATTGCTGCATATTTAGAAATTAATTCAGAATATAAATCAGCATAAATCTTTGAATAGAAGCGATTATTAGTGGCTAATTCAAATACAATTGCACTTAATTTACTCATATCTTCGGTTGAAATATTATCTTCAACTAACTTATTAATTGACTCAAATACCTTATTTGAAATATCAGTATAATTTTTATCAGTCAACTTATTTAATTGAAATCTAATATTTTCAATTTGAGTTTCGAATACGGATTTTTCTTCAGGCACAGCAGAAGCGCCGGTGCTAGGCGCTCTAATTGCATTCCAATCTTCATCACTAACTTCTTGGACCTTACCTTTTCTATTTCTTTTAGGTGCGGTTACATCTCTATCTCTAGGAGTTGGCTCAACCTTCATTGGATTTTCACGCTTTTGAAATACAGGAGTTTTAACATAATCAGGTGACCCAACTTGTAGAGCAAGTTCAGAAATCTTAGTCAACGTTTCTTCAGGTAACTGATAATCAAATCCGTTGAATAGGATTGAAATAATATTATCAAGAGTATATCTCATAGTTTTCGTGGCCATTTTGTCTATGTATTATAGATTATAGTTTTTTGTTTATATCAATTTTTTTTTAAATATAATAAATATATTTAAATACACTTAAATAGATAAATATATAGTAATATATATGACAACAATGAATTCTGATTTAGAACAAGCGACCGAAGAAGTATTTGATGCTTCTCAAGAAATTAATAATTGGGACGAAATAGGTCTCAGCACAGATATCTTAAGAGGTATTTATGCACATGGATTTGAAACTCCAAGTCCAATTCAAAAGAAGGCGATTAAACCTCTTATTCAAAAGAGGGATATAATTGCGCAAGCACAATCAGGTACTGGTAAGACCGCTACATTTACGATTGGCGCTTTGGCTGGAATCGATTTATCTAGCAATACCACTCAAGTTTTGGTTTTATCACCAACCAAAGAACTTACCATTCAAACAGGCAATGTATTTAAAGCCCTTAGTCAATTTATGACTGGATTAAGAATTCAACTTATGTATGGTGGTTCTGTTATTGAAGAAGGTAGTAGTTTTTCCAGTAGAAATGTGCCTCATGTTATTTGCGGTTGTCCTGGCCGTGTTTATGATATGATGAGACGTGATAGAATTTCATCAAAGAAAATTAAACTTGTTATTCTTGACGAAGCCGATGAAATGCTATCTGCTGGATTTAAGGATCAAATGTATAACATTTTCCAAAATTTTGGACCTGATATTCAAGTTGCTTTATTTAGTGCTACTTTGCCCGATAGTTTGCAGGGAATCATTGATAAAATTATGAGAAACCCTATTAAAATCAGTGTAAAGCGCGAAATGCTTACTCTTGAAGGCATTAAGCAATATGTAGTTGCTGTCGATGATGATAGACAAAAATATGCGACCTTAAAGGATCTATATAAATATATTACTGCATCTCAAACCATTATTTATTGTAATAGTATTAAGCGCGTCCAAGACTTATACGAAGCAATGAAGGAAGACGAATTTCCTGTATGTCGCATTCATGGTGATATGGATAAAAAGGAAAGAGAAGCCACTTTTAACGAGTTCAGAAATGGTTCTTCCCGTGTTCTTATTTCTTCCAATGTTACTGCTCGTGGAATTGATATTCAACAAGTAAATATTGTTATTAATTTCGATGTGCCAAAATGCGTTCATACTTACTTACATAGAATTGGTAGAAGTGGTAGATGGGGTAGAAAGGGAATGGGAATTAACTTTGTTACTAGACGCGATATTATGAAGTTAAGAGAAATTGAAACTCACTATAAAACTCAAATGATGGAGTTACCTGAAAATTTAGAAGGATGCTTTTTAAGATAAATAAAGCATTCGTATAATTATATCATTATATTTCTATAATAAATTTAAATATAATGAATCAAAATCAAAATGCAATTATTAACGATTTAAATAAATATTTTAAAATGCCAATTTATTACAATCAAAATAAAATAGAACTTAAAAAAAATATTGTGTCAGATTTAGAACTAATTGAAACTGTAGATCCATCGTGTAGTTCTATTTATTCTTTTTGCTTTAATAATGACAACATTGTTTCTAAAAAAATTACAGAACAAGTTGCTGAATATTATACAAACGATATTCGTTTTTTAAAAGATAGTCAAAAACTTATTCAAAACTATAATTCATTTAGAAAAGAGTATAATTGTTATCCAAATTATTCAAACATTATTGATATTTGGAATGAATTAAAGGTTGAAGCAGGATTTAAAGAGAGATATTATTACATTGATTGGGAAATAATCGAATTTTTAAACAAATCTGAAATGTTTTTACAACTAATGAGTTTATATAATTTACTTTCTCCTTTATTCTCTCTAATGGTGCCAATTATAATTCTTATTATACCCTTTTTTGTTCTTAAAGTAAAAGGTATTTCATTGTCTATGCAAGAATATGTAAATGTGCTTAAAACGGTAGCACAAACAAATGCAATTGGTAAATTATTTACAGTAGATTTCTCTCAAATTGAAACGCAAGAGAGAATGTATATATTTGCTTCTGCTGCTTTTTATGTTTTTTCTATTTATCAAAATATTATGGTTTGTTATCGCTTTCATAATAATATGAAAAAAATACATAGTTATTTTGAAGAAATAAAAGTATATTTAGCACGCACAACTGCATCTATGTCAAGTTATTTAAATTATACAGAAAATTTGGAAACTTATCAAGAATTTAATAAAATACTTCGTAATAAAATTGTCGAACTTGATAATATTAGTAAAAAATTGAATAGTATTACTGTCTATAGTTTAACAAACATTAATAAATTAAAAGAAATTGGTAAGGTCTTAAAATGCTTTTATGAACTCCATACTAATGAAGATTACAATAATGTAATTATGTATTCATTAGGTTTTAATGGTTATATTGATTGTTTAGAAGGATTACAAACTAATGTTGTAGAGAGAAAAATGAATTTTGCCAAATTTGCAAAAAAACCCAATATTAAAAAGAACATACTTAAAAATTCTTATTATGCTTGTCTTAAAGATGGTGAACCTGTTAAAAATACAATTAAATTTAAAAAAAATATTGTTATAACAGGACCCAATGCGTCCGGAAAAACCACAATTCTAAAATCATCGCTTATTAATATTATATTTTCACAGCAATTTGGCTGTGGATTTTACGATTCAGCAATACTTACACCTTACGATAATTTACATTGCTATTTAAATATTCCCGACACTTCTGGACGCGATAGTTTATTTCAAGCAGAGGCGCGTAGATGCAAAGACATTATTGACAGCATAAATGCATCGGACGATATAGAAGAAACTCATTTATGTATATTTGACGAATTATATTCCGGCACAAATCCAGACGAAGCCGAGAAAAGCGCCACATCATTTATGTATTATTTAAATAAATATAAAAATGTTTCAACAATGCTTACAACTCACTTTAATAAAGTTTGCATTAAATTAGAGCGCAATAAATGTGTACAAAACTATAAAATGTCTACAGATATTGATGCGCAAAATAATAACAAAATAAAATACTTGTATAAAATGGAAAAGGGAATATCGAATGTTAAGGGTGTTATTAGTATTTTACAAGATATGAATTATCCAAAGGAAATAATTGATAATACAGTTTATCAAGTTTTATATAATCAATAATTTAATTCGTTTGCCAATGAATTAATTTATATAATCTTTTTGTAATAAAATGGCTTCTTTAACAGATTTATTTAATCCAACTTTTTTAATGTTTTTAGGAATATTAGTGCTTGTTGTAGCATTATTAGTTGTATATTTTGAAAGTAAAATGAGAGAACAAAATCACAAAATTAATTCAATGTTTAGTATTGTTTCTACTTTAGCAGAAAATGTAACAGGGCTGCAGGCAGGTGTAAATCATTTGTCAATTATGTCTCAACAAAATGGAGGTAATAGTCAAGAACATGTATCTTCATTTAACAAACCTTTAGAAAAAAACAGAGATACTAAATTAATTACTGTATCAGATGACGAATATGAAAGCGATGATGAAGAAAGTGTGGTAAGTGAAGAAAGTGATAATGAAATAAATGCTGACCCTGATGCTGACGCTGATACTGAAAGCATAGATTCTATCAATGACGAATTAGAAATTAATTCTGCTGATGATTTATCTATGAATGACTTATCTGACGATAGTAATGAAGAAGAACATATCGAACAAATTAAGGTATTTAAAATAAACGTAGAAAGCGCTGAAAGCGTAGACGCTGAAAGCGTAGACGCTGAAAACGTAGACGCTGAAAACGTAGACGCTGAAAGCGTAGGCTTAAGCGATTTAGAAGATTTAGAAGAAAAACCTGTTGAACCTATTGTTTCACAATCTGAACTAAAAACAATTAGCATTAATTTAGAAGAACCAGTTGAGAAAATTGATTATAAAAAATTGCAATTACCAAAGTTAAGAAGTATTGTTGTTGAAAAAGGATTAGCAACTTCAACAGATGCTTCCAAATTAAAGAAAGGCGAATTACTTAAATTGCTTGGAATTGAATAAAATTTTATTATAATTATAAAATATAAATATGTCCTGGGGCTCGTGTTATAGTGGTTCTAATAATATTAATTTTAATTTTCCTCCAATAATGGCAGATGGTCGCAACTATGCAACTTGGCAACCTGACGCAGTTGTTAACGAGAGAATTCAGAAACAAGAAGGCATTCAATCTAATTGGGGATACCGCCAATACTTACAACGCAATGGTCTTCAAATAATTAACTACAATTCAACTGAGGCTTGCTACACTCTTGGTCTTGATCCTCATACTAAAACAGATAGAACACCTTCTGATAATGTTCCTTATAAATTTAAAAATGTATTTGATACAAGTAGACCCGGTTTTGGTTACTGCAATTCCGATTTAAAAAATCCTTACTTAAGTGCAGAACAATTAAATGCCAGATTAATTGCTCCTTCTATTAATCCTGCGAATTTTTCCAAGTAAAATATAAATAAGTATTATAATATAAAAAAATGCTTTATAATATAATATTGTAATGTTTGAAGCGACCATTCAATTTGAGCCTGTTAGTTTAAAGAGACATAGACATCGTTTACAAGGCGGCACATATGATCCATCAAAAAAAGAAAAAGATGAATTTGTTAAAACAATTGGAAATTTAATGCCAGAAGAAAAAATGACAAACCCAATTAAGTGTCAATTACAGTTTTATTGTAAAAGACCTAAAAATCATTACAAAACTGGTAAAAAATCAAATGAACTTAAAGAAAGCGCGCCCAAATATAATACCAATTCAAAAGATTTAGATAATATGGTAAAGTTTGTTTTAGATGCATTAAACGATAAATTATATGTAGATGATTGTCAGATTATTGAAATAACATGTTCCAAATTGTATTCTGAAACAAGTGAAGGATATATTTATGCAAAATTTGAAGAAATTAAGGAGTAATGAAATTTAAGGGTAAATGAAATATATAAATTCAATTTATTATTTATCGTTCGTATTACTTAAAAATAAATGATCTAATAAATTAATAAATACAATGGCAGACATAATGGAAATTACAGAATTAAATTTTGACGACGACAATTTTGGGGGAAGTAGTAGCGGTTCAACTAATTTTGGCGGTGGTTTAGAATTGCTAATGAATGGAAAGGTTAAAGATAGTAAAAAACCTACCAGCGATATTGATTTGAATGACCTTAACAATTTAGAAAACGAATTAAACGACTTAGTTGATGATATTCCTGCATCAAGTTTTAAGCCCAAATCAGATATGTTTGGATCATCTTACGATGAAAAACCATCAGTTAGATTTAATGATTCTACTTTAGGACAATCTACATCTCAAACTGAAAGCGACAGCAAATCTTGGGATGGTTATGGTAAATTCAATAATATTCCTTTAAATCCTGATAAGGAAGTACCTCTAGAACCCAAAATGTCAAGAGACGATATGCTTAAGGAGAAATTTAAGTATTTAAGAAGATTAGAAGCGCTTGAAAAGAAGGGTGTCGAATTATCCAAAAAATACTCTATGGAATCCAGTTTGCAAGAAATGATGGGCGAATATGAAACAATTATGGACGAAAAATCCAAGCAAAACTCCGTTAAATTTCAAGGCAATATGCTAATGGCTGTAATTAATGGTATGGAATTTTTAAATAGTAAATTTGATCCTTTTGACATTAAATTAGACGGCTGGTCCGAACAAATCCAAGAAAATATTACTGATTATGATGATATTTTTGGCGAACTTCACGAAAAATACAAGAGCAAGGCATCCATGGCGCCCGAATTGAAGCTTCTTTTTCAACTTGGTGGTAGTGCAATGATGGTGCACATGACAAATACTATGTTTAAGAGCGCAATGCCCGGTATGGATGATATTCTTAGACAAAATCCCGATTTAATGCGTTCATTCCAAAATGCTGCTGTTAATTCAATGGCACAAACCAATCCTGGTTTCTCTGGTTTTATGTCAAATATGATGAACGGAGAACCACAAGTGCCACCTGGTCGCGGACCTCCTCCTCCAATGGCTACTCAAGGACCAAATGCTATGCCACCTCCTCAAGGAAGACCTGGTAATAATAACTATGCAAGACCTGACTTAAATTATAGCAAGAGTAATTTTGTAGATGATGGAATTAGTTTAAGAGAGAATTATGAAAGACCTGACGTTCAAGATAGAACAAGTAGAAGACAAGCACCTCGTGCTGAAATGAAGGGACCAAGTGATATTACCGATATTCTCTCCGGACTTAAAACTAAAACCATAAATATTCAAGAACCAGTTACGCCAACTCAAAATATTTCAGCAAATGACAGCAGCACAATTAGTATTAGCGACTTAAAAGATCTTCAATCAGAAGGTAATATGCCAAAGCGCAGTGGTCGTAGAAAAAAATCATCAAGTAATACCGTTTCATTAGATATCTAAAGCAACTTTTTCTACTTTTGGGAAAAGTAGAGCAAAACCTTATCCACTTTTGGGAAAAGTAGAGCAAAACCTTATCCACTTTTGGGAAAAGTAGAGCAAAACCTTATCCACTTTTGGGAAAAGTAGAGCAAAACCTTATCCACTTTTGGGAAAAGTAGAGCAAAACCTTATCTACTTTTGGGAAAAGTAGAGCAAAACTTGTTTTACAATATTATAAAGTAAATTGTAATATTGTAATTTATTTTTCTATTTCATCTTTTTTGTACATAATAGAAACATTTGGCTTCCACAATGTATGATTTAAATAACTATTTATATAATGCTTATGAAAATACATTGGTAAATATTCTGAAACCAACACAATTGAATGTCTATGTGTTTCATTTATTTTTCTCTCATTAATAAATTGTAATGCTTGTTTATAATCTTCTAATTTATAACACTTAAAACCATCAATTAAATTACTACTTAATGGTGAATTTTGTTTGCAAACATAAACCGAACCATTATACTTATTATTAATTGGCTTATAAAACCCATTTAATGCTTCAACGTTTTCAATATTCATTTTACTAGTATTTATACTGTTAATTTACTTTTAAATACTTTTATCATTTTTATTTTAAATTTATTCAACAGTAACAACTTTTGCCAAATTTTTAGGTTTATCAGGATTTATACCTTTATTTATAGAGAGATAATATGCAAGTAATTGAACTGGTATTATTCCAAGTAATGATGAATACGATTTATTTTCAGGTACATACATAATATCACACGTTACTTCGTGAGACAATGTCATATCATTTGATATTATTAATATAGGCGCACCTCTTGACGACACTTCCTGATAGCAATTAAGTATTTTGGCTCTATGTGCCTGATCTAAATTAAATATGATAACAGGAAAATTTTCGTCTAATAAAGCAAATGGTCCATGTTTTAACGAACTTGCCGAATAACCTTCCGAGTGAATATATGAAATTTCTTTGATTTTTAATGAACCCTCTTTTGCAATGAATTCATCAGTGCCTTTTCCCAATAAAAACATATTTGTATTATTTTTAAATTTATTAGCGACATCCAAAATGGTTGCCTTACACGCATCTAATGTAAGTTGTATATCAGAAGATAAATTATGTAAATCTACAATCATTCGGTAGCGTTTTTTCTCATTAATTCCTTGCAAAGTTGAAAACCAAATTGCGGCCATTGATAGACAAATAACTTGGCTTGTAAATGCCTTTGTAGACGCAACACCTACTTCTTTACCAGCATTACAATATATTCCACAATCTACTTCTCTCGCAATGAGAGAATCAACAACATTTATAATACCAATTGTTACAATATTTTCATTTTTTGCAATTTCAATACATCTATGTAAATCTTTGGTTTCGCCGGATTGAGATATTAAAATAAATGCGGTATTTCCTATGCGTGGTATATCAGGTTCATTAAATTCCGCGCCATCAAAAACTTGAATTGTATTAAAATTACATAATTGCTTAAAATAATTAGAACCATATAACCCTGCGAAATAAGATGTACCACAGCCTAAAATTACAATATTTTGAATATTTTTAAGGAGATTTGTATGCTGTTCTAATCCACCCAATTTTACTTCATAATTATTTTTAATTCTTCCGCCTTTATTAATTGAATTTAAAACGACATTTGGCTGCTCGTTTATTTCTTTTAAGGTCCAGTATTTATAAGGATGTGGTGTTAATTCGCTATTTGATAGAGTAACATTTTTTTTAGTATAATTATAAATTGTATTTACATTTATATATTGTGAATCACTTGTTTTTGTTATAATACATATGTCATCATTATGAAGTGTAATATAATTACTCATTCGACCGCAAAATCCAGATTGCTCTGAAGTAACAATAACTTCTTCTTCATTTTGTCCGACTAAAAGAGGCGATCCATTTCTTACACAATATAATTTATTTGGTTCATATAAACTTTGAATTAATAAACCATAAGTTCCTGTAAGCATATCTACTGATTTTTTAATAGATTCAAATACTCCAGCAGATATATCTAAACTATAATTATATTGTAATAAATTTACAATTACTTCTGTATCTGTTTGCGAATAAAATATAAAACCTTCCTTAACCAACATTTGTTTCAATTCATTGTAATTTTCAATAATTCCGTTGTGGACGATTATAAATTTACTATTGTTGGATAAATGAGGGTGCGCATTTGCGTCTGTTTTCATTCCGTGAGTAGCCCATCTATTGTGACCTATTGCGATACCTGTTTTTTCACTGGTTAAGTTTAAAGATGCCAACTTATCAAGTGCGTTTATTTTATTAGTTGAGGCGTATTTGTGGACTTCAAAATTAGAGTCCTTAATAACACTAATGCCGGCTGAATCATAACCTCTATTTTGTAGTTGATTTAAACCATCTATTACTAAATTATAAATATTTATATTTTTAGTTTTATTTAAAACAATGCCAAAAATCCCACACATTTACAAATATTTAATATTATATATTTGTAAATTTATTGTATTATTTTTAATATTTTCTTTTTTTTACACTTTTATTACGCTTATTACGTTTCTTATTTGTTCGCTTCTTAACACTACGCTTATTACGTTTTCCGCCAAACATCGCATTCAGGTCACTGCCAGCATAATCTCTAATAGATCTCTCTGCTTGTCTAAAACGCATTTCATTGTTTATTTTACCACGAACAAAATTTACAAAACTTTCAATTCTATTTTCAGGTGATAATGCTGTAACGGCTTCTCCATCTCCATACCATTCGCCAAGCATTTCATTTAATCCACCTGGACCTTCCTTAGGCCATACCTCATAAAAACATTCAAAAAGTTCAATGTAAACAGGCTTACATAATGGCGCTGGACCCGTTCCTTGCATTTGGTCTAAACATAATGCTGCAATAGCGTCGCGAACGGAATAAAAAATGCGCTCATACATTCCTTTTACACAAGACTCAGTTCTTCCAGTTGAATATGCTTTTAAACAATCCGTTAATAATATTTGAATATAATTATCAATAAATTCTTTTGGTTGTGTCATAATAAATTTTAATACATCTGTTATTTTTGGTCTGTTTGCTGCAAAATTCTGATATTGCTGTACCGTTCTTTGAATCAAATTTAGTTGACTAATTTTTTCTTCTTTGGTTTGTTGAGTTAATCCTGTTTGTTTAAATGTATATGCTATAATTGGATATAAAGGATAATCTGTTTGTTCAAATAAAGGTAATATTCCAGGTGGTGGTGGATTTGCTGTTATCTCTCTTCTAATAATTTCCATAAATCTGTCAAACTTAAAATTGTCAAATGCGTTGTGAATTTCATACGCAACACCTTGAGGTGCTTGTCTTGCAGGAGGTGCTGGAGGCATTGGCGGTGCTGCTGCTTGTGTTTGTGCTTGTGCTGGAGGAGGAAGCACAACCCCAGAACCAGTAAACATATTTCTTCTATCTGCGCCTCTTCTAATATTCAAATTTGGATACCAATTTGGATTTATATTAAAACTGGACGCACCTTCAAACATTGAAGAAAAATCTCCAACATTTGATATATTCCATCGGCTTAAATCTTGATTAAAACTGGTTGCGCCACTAAACATTTCGTTCATAGTTTCAACATTTGATACATTCCAGTCACCTATATCCTGATTAAAACTAGTTGCGTGATGAAACATATCCATCATATTTTCAACATTTGATACATTCCATCTATCTAATGGTTGATTAAAACTGTACGCACGATAAAACATTGATTCCATATTTGTAACATTTGATACATTCCAGTTATTTAAAGGTTGATTAAATGCTACTTGAGTTGCAAACAAATTGCTCATATTAGTAACTCTTGATACATCCCAATCACCAATTGGAATATTAATTAAATCGGCTGGTAGATAACCACGATTATCATTGTAAGTATTAACTAACAAGCGTATATTATCGTCTGTTATTCTAGTTGTTTGTCTTTGTGCAGGTGCTCTTGCTCTTGTTTGTCTTCTTGGAGGAGGATTTGGCGCTGCTTCTACTGCTCGCGCACTTGCTCTTGTTTGTCTTCTTGGAGGAGGATTTGGTGCTGCTTCTGCTGCTTGCGCACTTGATCTTGTTTGTCTTTGACTTATATAATATTTTAATATTAAAATATTAAAATATTAAAATATTGCTAAAAAGCATACCTAACATATTTTCTACATATTCCATTTGCATCTCTTATTGATATAAAAGACGAATGACTTATTATTTCATTATATTTATTAATTGAAACATAATTAATATTTACCTTCGTCCATTTATCAAAAATATATTCTATAAAATAACCGCGCGGCTCATTATTTGCATAATTAATTAAATTAATTAATACACGTTTGCCAAGTTTTACCGGTTTTACTATTTTTGCCAACATTTCATAACGCGCATCCGTTTTTGATATTCGATCAATATATTTTCCTGTTCGAAATGATACAACATTTGTATAATTAATTATTTTATTTACAATTTCAATAGGTAAATTATGCGGTTTAATCATATTAAATAGTATTATTCTTTGTATTTAAATTTATTTCGCAAAAATACATAAAAACCCACACAAACATTCACATAAATAAACACAACAATTTGTGCCGCATTTTTGCTTGTCATTTTTGTCTAATAGCGGCGCATTATTAACATTTTCATCGCAACGAGTGTAATCATCTCCGTCTTCTAAAATTACGTTATTTAACATATTTACTATTATTATTTAGAAAATTGGTTTTATTATCTTTTTTAAATGAATTTATTTTAATGCGTTTAAAACGGCCTAAAAACGTGTATAGAGTGTATATATATAAAATGAGTATACACGAAAATTTAGAGAATTTGCCAGAGTCAAAAGAACCCGAAAAATCTGTCGATAATATTGAAATAGTTATGGAACCTTTAGACGAAAAAGTCGAAAATAATGGGGGTATACACGCCAATAGAAATAGACGTCCTTTTAATAACCGCCTCTACATAATGGCTCGCAGAAATATAATGGCTAACGCACTTTACCATAATAAAAACATTAATAATAATAATAAAAAATGTTTAAAAAGTATGATTAAAGCAGGCAAAAAACAGAGTTATCATGAGGATATTAACAAAAAAATAGATAGACTTAGGAGAACTACTGAGCTATATAAAATGGGTAAACCACAGCAAAAATCACTCGGATTACCAAATCCTGTTAAGTCTAATGAACTTTATAAACATCATCAAGATGCTTTAAATTTATGGCAAGCTTCAAACGGACATATAATTCCTTTTGATACTACAGAATACATTGAATTTAAAATGAATGAAAGCGTTAAAAAAGAAGAACCAAAGCAAACCATTAATTTAAGTGAAATTGTTAGTAAAGTTTTATGCGATGTTGTATCAAAAAATATTACAACTATTGAAGATGTTATTGGCAAATTAAGATTATCTTATGAAGAAAATAGCAAATTTACAAATGCAAATAAAAAGTATATTTCTTGGCTTAATTTTGAAGACGATACTTGCAAACCTGTTTTACAAATTAGCGAAGAACATATGAAAATTATTGATAGTTGGTATAACGAGTGTAACTTAATATTAGATGTTGAAAAAACCGATGTTTCTATTCCTGAGTCCATTCCTGTTAACGATTTAAGCGGTGTATTATTTAATGAAATTAATTGTAAATATAAAGACGAATATGTAAATAAATATTTACCTTTGGTTATTAATAATTTGATTTCAAGTTATAGCATAAAAACATTTGAAAAATCTTATTTTACAAAAAATGGTCCAAATGTTGTATCTGGTAATTATTATGGAATCATTAACCAATATAGTAAAATTCCTTCATCAAGTATGGTGGATTACAGACAAATTTACAAAGATTTAGGTATTATTATTCCTAATAATTTATCTGATTTACCACCAGAGCCAGAAGTTATCGCAATAAGTTCAGGTCTTCCAACTGCAATTGGAACTTATAAAACATCCAATCCAGGTTTACGCTCTGAACCTGTATTTATTACTAATCCATACCTTCCTAATACAAATACATCACATAACTCATATCCATATACTTCACAAGAATCTATACCAACGCCTATTGACTCTTATGATAGTATTAAATTTGTTACTGAAAAACCTTTAACTGATAATGAAGCAAAAACCAAATATATTTATCATTCATATAACGAAGATTATAATGTATTAAATCCAGGATTCGCTCAAAATGCTCTTAGCACAGTACCTTTAATTATTGCTGATGAAATTAAAAAGACACATTTTAGTTTAACTGTTATATTAAACAGCAAATTTTTGCAAACATTATGTATTTTGAATCCTACCAAAGATGAATTAAATGTTCTTAATAATAACACTGAATATGGGTTTATTAAATTATTTTCAATTAATACGTTAAGTAATGATGCAGTTAAATTTATTAGCAATGAATTTAATAAGGCGCAATTTGATAATGTAGATGAATTAAATCAAAAACTACAAGTTGCTTCACAATATATTGACTTTTCACTTAAACATTCATCCGAAACCGACGCAATTACCGAAGAATCCATTGTTAAGAAATTTATTCAATCAAGTTACACAATTGATACTGATATTAATAATAAAATGAAGGCATCTGTATTACACGATGCGATTGTTAATTCAAAGGTTGTCACCATTGAAAAATCACGCCTTAACGGATTTAAGAATCGTTTATCAACATATTTAAAGAATTTAGGACTTGAAAAGAAACGCTATAATGATGGATATTATTATTATGGAATACAACCAAAGAAATCAACTAATAGCAATTTAGAAAGAACAAATATTAGTTATGATGAATATATTTTAGAACGCAATAAACCATTTGAATATAATGTCACAGAATTAGATTATTGCACATCCTTTTTCCTTAAAAAACCTATGGACGTATTTAAAGAATGCTTTGAAAAACTAAAGGATGAAAATAAATCTTCTTCTTCCCTAGTATTTAAATAAATAATAACAATTAATATAATATTATTCGTTTAGAAATAATATAGAAATAATAATATTATATTAAAATAATAATGCAAAATAGACAAAGACCTATGAATAGCAATTCAAATACGAATACTATGACAAGTTGTCATAAAGGCGGTATTAAAATTAAGGACACCGGAAATAACAATTTTGTTGACCCTTTTGCCGGTGTAAATCCATTTAATGTTGTGCCAGAACAAAAAGCAGCAACTGTTACTCACGACAAGTCATCTTATGAAAATTTGGATTTAAATATTGACAACTATTCGAGAGAAGAACTATTTAAACTTTTTGGTGTTTCAAACATTAGTTTAACCGAAGAAGTTATGAAAGAATGTAAAAAATTAGTGCTTAAATCTCACCCTGATAAATGCCGTCTTGATGAAAAGTATTTCATTTTCTTTTCAAAAGCATATAATAAACTTAAAGGCATTTACGAGTTTCAAAATAAAATTCAAATTAAAAAAACCGCGGACTCAAGTGAATATTATGATGCAAATAATGCAGCGCTTTTAACCAATGTTTTCGAACAAAAAAAGGACTTAAAAGATCCCAAAAATTTTAATTCGTGGTTTAACGAGCAATTTGACAAGCATAAAATAGAAGACCCAAATGCGTCTGGTTATGGTGGTTGGCTTAAATCCGATGAAGACATTGTATTTACTGGAAATGTGTCAAAGGCAAACATGAATGCAGAAATGGAAAAGCGTAAGAAGGAAGTGCAGGCGTTAAGTGTATATAAAGGTGTTACTGATTCTTATTCTTCTGCATAT
>Ga0194130_10004652_pt1 | contig 17266 bp, 15 predicted proteins | sample TA2KigsurfametaG_FD_160084 | JGI IMG/M metagenome (GOLD analysis project Ga0194130, IMG submission 160084) | Freshwater microbial communities from Lake Tanganyika, Tanzania - TA2015050 Kigoma 12 surface | ecosystem: Environmental > Aquatic > Freshwater > Lake | place: Tanzania: Lake Tanganyika... | reverse complement strand
TTATAGATGCCACTGACAAAGTGTATGGATCTGGACGAGTGCTTGACGGCACTTGGACTAGAAAGTTTGAACAGACCATAGCTAAGATGACGGAGCGTCGCTATGCCCGTTCAGTTGGTAGTTGCACGCAGGCATTGATATTTGCCCTACGTGCAGTCGATCATGAATACTTCCGTGGTAGTCGTAATAAAATTCTTATTCCAGCCCAGGGTTTTGTAGCCACAGTCAACTCAGTCTTAGAAGCTGGTTTTGATCCTGTGTTCTGTGATGTTGATGCGCAAACAGGCTTAATAGATATCAGCAAAATACCTGTGGCGGCAGATGATATCGCCGCTGTTATGTATGTAAATCTATTTGGTAATATAGTAAATCAAGAAGCACTTATCACCTGGATGGAAATGTTCAGTGAACAAAAGATCCCTGTCGTTGAAGATGCTGCACAGTCGTTTGGCGCATACTATCGCGGTGTACCCAGTGGCAAGTTAGGAGACGTCAGTTGCCTGAGTTTTGATCCTACTAAAAATTTAAACAATTATGGATCAGGTGGTATGATTGTAACTGATGATCCTGCTGTCTGGGAATTAGTCTGTGATTATCGCGACAATGGTAAACTGAACGATCATATACAGTCAGGTACTAACAGCAAGATGAGTGAAGCTGATTGTGCGCAGATGTTGGTCAAGCTCAAGTATTTTGATAGTTGGCAGGCACGCCGCAAGGAAATTGCCGAATATTACTCAGAAGAACTAGATGGGTTGGTAGGTATTCCACCTGTAGACATGAATGTAGAACACGCTTGGAGTAAGTACGTCATACACTATCACAGCAGAGGAACCCTACATACTGATCTAATGAATGCCGGAGTTGAAACACGTATCAATTATGAAAGACCTTTACATCAACATACTCTGACATTTGGTCTTGTGCCTTTCGACAATGATACTATACTAAACGGTGCTGAGAATTTTAGTCGGACCTGCTTGAGTTTACCTATCTATCCAGAACTAGAAGACTACGAAGTAGAATATGTAGTTGATGCTATCAAACAAAATATCGGCTAGCATAGTATTCTCGCAACCAAGCCCATTCATAGCTCCGCATTAGCTCCGTATAATCACCTGCAACTTCTTCGTAATATTTCACAGCATCCTCTGCGCCCAGGATACTAAACTCACCATATTTGCCGTCACCAATCGTAGTCCACGTTGTTAGCCTATAATCGCTTTCGATACTGCCAGTTTTTTCAACATCATCTTTGAGTTTTATCACTTCACGGAAGGCAGTGCGCCAAGTTAGTTCTGGTGTGGTATTATAATGTGCGATTGCACTTAGTTTTGGAACTACAGCGTGTGCTCGGCTTAGAGTAAAGTCTAAGCCGGTATTATCTGTATCCAATACTAGTTGTCGATTATATGCGATAACGCCCATGTGGCCATACTCTAATCCGTTCACAGGATTACGGCTGTGGAATATATAGTGTTTAGGTTCCTGTAACCAGTCTGGTTGCCACGACCAATCAAAAGTATCAACTACTTCTAACTTGGCAAACACGGCCCAAAACCACCGAGTTGTGCTCAATTCAGCGGCAGCTTTGTATGCTCTGCTACGCCCATTGACATTTTGCACACGCTTAATCGCCGTTTGTGTGCGTTTTAGGAGGTGATGGTACCACTTTTCTGCGTTGGGTTCACCGTTGCTGATATAGATAATATCCAACTGTTTAGGTGTCAAATATTCACGTTTTTCTTTAATAATATAGGGATAATCGTAGATTTGTGACTGTAAATTCGCCTGAATATCACGTGGGGCTATACTGATACTACCTGCGTCATTGAATGCGTAAAAGGCACGTTTATTCCATAATGGAGGATGGAAATCTACACGCTGATTTATCCAAACATAAGGCGCATCAAACTTGTAATTTTTGAGTTCTGCGGTAATATCTTCACTGGTAGTTTCTAATACGGGCCAAGGTAATCTGGGCACACCTGGATAATGCCAGTTGACATCCTTGTACCATTCTAGCAAAGGAATGTCTTTTTGATTGCCAAACTCTGAGACATTGACTAAAAAAGTATCACCAAATTTTTCATGGCCACTATGCCAGCAGTGTAGCTGAGTAGACTCCCAGGGCACAGGCTTATAGTCAAAATCAAAGTCAAAATAACTACAGCAACTGGCTATGACCCAGCAATAAGGTGTCCTGCTACGTGCGACACAGCGTTTTAACGTGTCTAAGTGATTGTCGTAATAACGGACTACGCGACTGTGTGGATACAAGGTTTGGAGATTCTGGACATTAGCATCATGTCCTCCCATATCCATGATAAAGATGTCAAACATTTATTTTATCAGCTAATATTTTAGACCAAGGAAAACTATTTTTTTCTTCGATTCTATAATCATAATAAATCGGATCCTCAAATAATCTATCAGTATCTTCATATCTACTAGAAGCAACAGTGTCCATCCAGATTATCATATCAGCATTAAATAATTTTCGTAGTGAATGAGTTGGACAAACGAAATCACATACTGCGATTTTGCCCATACTGTTTGCATCTTGTGCTAATTTACGCATACGTTCTGTTTGTCGCTTACGTCCGTCCTCGCTGAAATCCCAATCATTGAACTTTTCACGTAGTTTATCTGCGTTAAACCATTCTGCTGGTTTACCTAAATATTTTAAATCCTCAACTAATTTTTTTGCAAGTGTGCTTTTGCCGCTACCGGGTAGTCCTGTAATTAGGATTTTCATTTAATTTTTTGATCCTTATATTTTTCCCAATACTTATTGGGATTAGTATATTTTAACATAAAGTCTTCAGAATTACTATACTGAAGATAGAAATCGTAGGCTATCTGTTGATGCCATTCTATTCCAAAATGTTGTCCATCACGACCTTTGGTCCAAGAAACAGTTGTATAGACTTTCTGAACTACGTCATCCCAATCGATCGCCAACAATGTAAATTGATAAACTTGTTGTAGTAGTTGTAATATTGTTTTATTTTTTGTTTGATTATTATAAGCGGTATTATTTTCATACTGTAGATTATCTCGTTCCATAGTCCAAGCTCCATTGAATACAGCGCCATTTTCGTATGTTTCGAAACGAAAAAGGCTAGGCCATAAGATTGCTACGATTGCTGGTTTTATTATAGGTATCATGTTTACAGCTAGTCTAGCTACAGTATCACTTCCTGCACCACCTAGGCCAGCATTCCAAACAACATGATCGGAAAAATAGGAACGTGCGAAATATTCAGGCCAATTCTCATGTTGTGGAATTCCTACACCCACAGTATGGCTACACCCTAAGGTAAGAATTTTAGGTTTAGTTTCTGTTACGTCAAACTCATTGCTACGGAATCCATAGCTGTTATATTTGTAGGTAAAACTATCTGCACGCCACTGTGGGTCACCTTGATGGCGAGTTCCTTGTATATTATTAAAGCGTTCTTCTCTGTCGAGATCACTCAAGCTAAACTGCATTTCCTGGCCGCGAGGGTATGTACCTAAATCTAGTGATGCACCTAATTGCCAATAGTTCTTCATGATAATACTCGAACTCCATATAACTTTTCAAAACGATCAGCGTCACTACGGTCATTGACCATAGGCTCACCACGAATATTTAAACTTGTATTTAACAACATAGGACACCCAGTCCACTCAAACCATGCTTCTAATAATTCTCGTATGCCTGATTGACAATCTTTGCCCACAGTCTGCACACGGCTGGTACCATCTGCATGTATGATCGCTGGAAATTGTTCGAGATAACGACAATACGCTACAACCTGCATATAAGGACTGGTCTTAAATCCCACGGGCATATCAAAATATTCATCCACAAGTTCTTCTAATATCACAGGTGCGAACGGACGGAACTCTTGTCGGCGTTTAATCTTGTTAACCTTGTCTTTAATCTCTGGACCACGCGGATCTGCTAGCAATGATCTATTGCCTAATGCTCGTGGACCGAACTCTGCACGACCATTTGCAACACCCACTATTTTATTAGTTAAAAGTTCACTCATTAAGTCTTTGACAGGATATGGTCCGGGTATTTCTGTACCTAGATATGGGCCCTTCCAGTTTAAACGGCTACCGTATGCTAGCGCCGCTGCTCCTAGACTACTACCACAATCTCCAGGATTGGGCATAATCCAAATGTTTTGGAAATATGGACCAATTAAATCATTGGCTTTGCAATTTAGAGCAACTCCACCCATATAGACTAAATTATGACTATGTCCTATTTTTTCTGCACGTAACATTACCTGATGTAGGCATTGTTCTAAGGTATATTGAGCACTAGCCGCTATCTTAAATTCATCTAAATCAGGACGGTATTCATCACAGCCAAGATGTAGATTTTGTTGAAAGTTTAAATCATATGCATTACGGATAAAATCTCCATACATACTAGCATCATACATGGCATAAGCCGCCATGCCCATCAGGATATATTCTTCGTCCAAGGGTTTAAGTCCTGCACGCTTGGTCATAGCACTATAAAATAATCCTATGCTGTGTGGATATTTCTGGCTCCAGAGTTTTTTATACTTTGCCCTACCATTAATATATCGTGCGTCCCAGATACTAATGGTATCCCATTCACCTATAGCATCAATAACTACCACTGTGGCATCATCGTATGGGCTTGTTTGGAATCCTGCAGCTGCATGTGATTTATGATGCCCATGATATTCGATCCTAGGCATTTCTTCTCTAGGCCATACTTGTTCTAATTGATGTCTGAAACTAGATTTGAATACTTCGTTGTATTGTCCTGCGTATAGTTGGCGAGTTTTCTTAAGCCAAGGACGTTCATAGTAGGCAATACTTTGTGGAACACCATAACCTTCAAAACAGTCGTTAAGAATTTCAGCGTTGAGTTCGCTGTCATGTTTTACTTTGCTATAGCGTTCTGCATGTGCGGCAAACTTGATCTCACCATCATTGATGAGTGTTATACCTGCATCATGGAATCCAGCCGAGATACCTAATATGTTCATAAATTAAATTTGCAGCTTCGATATGTGCTTCTTCTAATGGATGAGTAGTTCCAAAAGGAAATTTTTCTTCCTGCGCCCAATTATAAAATCCTTTATTGTGTGGGAATAAAAACCAATCAATTTTATTTGTTTGGTCATACAATGTTTTATAACTAGGATCTTTAGTGTGTATTTGACTATTAATTATAAAACTTTCTGAAACTGTAAATAAATGAGGAATATTTCTTAACTTAAGATAGTTAGATAACATTACTATTTCAACCAAACTTGAATAGCATTGCCAGTATTCTGTGTAGCCTACATGGCGATAAAAAACCTTAGCGAAATCAATTATACCTGATTCTCGTTCTCGCTGTAATTTTTTTAAGTGTGCATCGAATACGATAGGATTTTGATTTTTAAACTCTTTTTTAATTTTTACCTCAACATTGTTCTCGATACTCCATAGAGTTATTTGATTCCAATGATTGTTAAAATTAAATTCGTAACGATTAGGAAACGACCACATAACAATAACTAGATCAATATCTTTGTGTTTTTCACACTCATCCATGGTATTGCGTCGAATAGCACTGTTACTATTACCCGGAACTGCAGCACAAACATATTCAAGATTTAACTCTGATGCAATTAAAGAAGCGTATGCCCGAAGACTAGGAACCTCCACAGGCATCTCGTTTTCTTGAATTTTAAAACACCCTTCAAGTTCGCTACCATATGTAAAGCTATCCCCACCAGCTATTAACTTACCCAAGATAACTTCTCCATGTGTAGATAAATCTTTTCTGCGACTTTTAAATGTCCTTGTCCTAAGAAGTGTCCTTTTGGTCCTATTGGGGCCGAATATGCCCATTCCATCATAGTAGTATCTGGCCATCCTACATAATATGTTGCATCAATTTGGTCTAGTAAATCTTTATTTTGTTCTGCTGTTCTTTGATTAGCTTGATGATTACCAAAACTATCTAACATTAAATAACGTTTATTATTAGATTTTAAAAAATTCTGTAACAAAATTATTTTCAACAAATATTGCCTATACAAATAATCATCATTGTGATGTCTTGTAAAATACTCAATGATTTCCCAACGCCACGGACTATATTGTTTATGCGGTAATGTTCCGCCACCTGGCCATAGATCATAGAATCCGTTTTCATCTGCCATTTCAATGCGAGCAAAATGGCTCCAAGCTATTATAGCTATATCATAGGTATTAACTTGTTCTACACAATGCCTAACCATGCGAGTATTTCCACTACCGGGTTTGGCTAAATTTGTTAGTTCGTACTTTAATTTGTTAGCCAACAGATTAGGCCAAGCAGAAGTTAAATCTGCTAGTTCTTCCCCGTAGGTAAAACTATCTCCGACTGTGAGTAATTTAGCCATTGATTATTTGTAGATAAAAGGATCTCTTTTACGTAGTTCTTTTAGTTTTTTGCGATATGCTATTTCTAACTTAATACGATTAATAATGTTTTTTAACCATTTCATCGAATTTCTCCTTAATTAATAGTGCTGCATCTTCGTGGGCTTTTTCTAAAGGATGCCCATATGTTCCTATACTATACTTATTTTCTATAGCCCATTGATAGAATCCTCTTGGTGCTTGGGTTTCGTTAGCTCCTTTGCCGGCTGAAAAAAAGAACCATGATTGCCAATCAATCTGAGTATATAATTTTTTAAGCTCAAAATTACTGACCCTATTATAGTTTTCAGTCTGATAAAAATGATTATCTGCTGTCATGAACAGATACGGGATATGATTTATCTTACAATATTGTTGTAAAAATAAAATTTCTTTTAATGTGCTGTATAATTCAAAATATTCACTGTTGATGTGATTGAAATAGTGTTTACTAAATTCTTTTTCAGCGGTATGCCAACTATTAATACTTTTCCATTCGTCATTGAACATAAATTCAGCACGCTGGGGATATGTCCAGGTTACAAATAAAAATGAATCTTTATCACAAGAATTTATAGCCATTCTACTTATAGCTTGATTGGCATTTCCTGGATATGCAGCACAGACATAATCGATATTAGCCTGTTTGGCTAATAGCGCCGGATATGTTGATCTACTGTACCCATCCTTTCCACCATGCGGACTATCAGCTAGTTCACTACCCCAAATAAAACTATCACCCCCGGCTACTATGATCATATCCTGGTCTCATCATTGCTATTTGTTGCTGTTTGTAATCATTATCGGCCCAACTATAATCAAAAATATTTTTAACTCCGTCTACTTCGATACTAAAAATATCTAAATAGGAGCCTAATAGATCGTGTATTTTTAGCATGTCGGTGGTACCAAAACTCTGTTCTAGATCTACATATCCAATCGGTAAATATCCTAGACTCAATTTGGGATCTTTTGGATCTAAATTATTAGCAATTAACCAATCCTTAAATTCCTGTTGTTCTTTGTTATGCCAAGGATAACCTGTCTCAAGTGTGACATCTTTGCCCCACTCAATATCAAACTCTCCGCTGTAGTATTCTAGTTCTGTAATAGCTTCACAGACTGTACTATCTAATGTAGGAGCACCCTCGTCTCTCCATACTTCAAAAAGTGTTTTTCCAATTTGAGCCCAATGCATATATACATGACCAAATCGACGATTGTACCCATTAGTGACAAATCCTTCTCTGTGTTCATCACGTAAAGCGTATCGTTGAGCATGAAGGAATGTAGTGATCTGACTAGGTCGGACCCAGCTTGACTGTACTCTGGCTTTACGCTGGCTGAGTATCAGACTTTCCATCTCATGACAGATCGTGTTTAATTCTCGTATAGCATATTTAGTTTCGTAGTCTGCTGCACGATAATAAGGACTGAGATTGTCTACTGTGCCTTGTAGCCGTTCAAAATGATTGTGTAGATAATTAAGTGTTGAGTGTTTTGGTTGTAGTCCTATATGCCAGCGACGATCGGGTTTACCGGTAGCGATAGTAGAATTTTCTACTGGATATGAATCCGGAAAACGCACTGTGTTAGGGTGGAACCATTCCTCAATTATATAATCGTCTAACCCACATAGAGTAAAATCAAATTTATTAATAGTCTCAATTGCGGCATTTACTTGATCACAAAGATATTCTAAAGTACGGGCAGTCTTTGGAAATCCCATAAAACAAAAGTTTTTTTCTAATAGATTTTTATTGGTTAGAACCTGCTTAAGAGCCGTAACCCAATCCTGTGCTAATTGTGTGTCATTTGGGATTATAAAATAGTCCAAATAATCGTTTTTAAACAGAGGATTTCTTAATGTTACTTTAACTGATTGATTGATACCACTCAAAAGCATCTTTCCTTTCTGATAAAATGTCCGCCAAAGTAAACTTATCTCGGCGGATACTTTCTAATTGTAGCATACGCTGCTTGCCTTGAGCAACCGCTTGTTTATACGTATCCGGCCATTGTTCTTCAAAGGTTGGGCGTTGTTTTAACTGTATCAATATATCTCTAAGAGAGCTATTTTGCAGGCATCCTGCAGGGTCACCGCTAACCAAATATTCATCTATCCAAGGGTGTAATATGTCCTTGGGTAGTGCCAAAGGCGACATAATGATATCAGGTGTAAAACTAAAGACAACTTTTGCTAAGATGTCAACGCCCAATTCGTCGGCCAGGCGCTCGATGTTCTTAAGTTCAAACATGCCTGGTAATGTTAAGGTGAAATCTATTCGTGCTTGTCTACGGTGAGTAGAGACGCCCACAACTTCCTGAAAGTTTCTAAGCCATGACGCATAGTCGAGACCTGTTCTGATATATTCTCCAATTGCTTCCGTACCATCGAGGCTTGCACAGATCTGCCAGTCACGTAGCCTAGCCAGAATATCAGTGCAGAGATTGATGCCGCGATAATTGATGCGACTAAGATTAGTATTATATCTTGCGTAAACATTTTTACCATCTCCCAGTTCAACAATGCGGTGCATGTATCGCCAATGTTGTTCATATATTAGGGGCTCTCCGCCCACCCAATATACTTCCTCGATTCGATGTTCCTCTACTGCGGTAGCGAATTCTTGCTCAATAACTGAGCTTTGGAACCGTTCAATTTCGCTTTTAATTTCTGGGCGCATCCAATTGTTCTTTGGATTATCCCAATTGATCATGTTATGCTGTCTTTGTTCAGTTTCCCATGCACTAGACAACATGTCACCACACATACGACACTTAAAGTTGCAGAGATTACTAAAGCGGTAATCCCAACTTACAGGCAGCATAGTTGTAGCACCGTCTGCGTCTGTAGTGTCCCATATACTATCATACTTATGACCAAATATTGAGTTAAAATAACTACGGTAAACGTCTGTGTTCAGCAGTTTGTCATTACAAACTTCGCATTCAGGTAATTCTTCACCTGCCATCATACGGCGGCGCACTGACTTCATGTGTTCACTGTTCCAGTGCTGTTCTAGTGTAATAGGAATATAACGGCCTGTGCCTGAACTGGTATCAATATACTGTTCAAAGTTCTGCGCAGGTTCGCGACTAGCACAGCACATGCGGCGTTCAGTCTGGGGACTTAGATACGTGTGCGTCCAAGGTGCCATACAGAGCGTCTGCGGTTTATGTTGCATGTATCCATTCCAGCATGGGTTCTATTAGGTCGGTATTTACTCCTGACAGCACTGCTGACCTATCATAAAAACGAGTATAATTATGTTTTATTTTTTCCTCTGTCAACGGATCTAAATATCTTTCTTTATTAAAATTTTTAATATTATTATATATTATATCTAGTCTTGCATCAAAAAAATCTAATGTATCGTAACTTTCGTCAAATATATGATCATAAGTTTCAAATCCGTTTTCTTTAAGGAATGCTAAGGTTCCTTTCATTCCGCAAATTAAAAACGGATGCTGATGAGCAATTGGTTTAAATGTTTTTTCTGTCACAAAAAGCTCACAAGGAACCTTGTCATTGTTTAATATACCCAAAGCTTCGTTAGTAGGATCTGATTGTGCGTATGCAGTTTCTACCACTACACTAAAATACGTATCATTATACCATTCTTCTTCAAACTGTCTGTCCCAAGCAATTCTCTTAACCGGATTTACCTCTCTTGTTGATAAATGTTTGCCATCACAAAATCTATCAGCATAACTCCATATTGCATTATCTAATAAATTGTCAAATCTTTCTACAATACGATCTCTAAACGCTTTAGAACGTCGAATAGGCATAAAAAATAATTTATTGTTTGTTCTATTAGGAATATAGTTTTGATATTGAAAATTCTTATCACAAGTATACCACAGGCTTTCATTATACCAAAACCAATTTGGAACTTCTATTATATTTTTCCATCCATAAAAATAAGGATTCTTACATCCTAATACTACTAAAATATTATGTAAATACGGCAAAAAATCTTTACTTAATACAAAGGGTCGAGCCTCCCATAGATTAACTATCAATAATCTAAACCCTTGATCTAAATATTTTTTTAGTGATTCTAGATTAAAAGATTCCGGTCTAGTAATAACAAGTATGTCAGTTTCTTTATTGTATGTGTTAGTAGAATTTAAAATAGCAAGATCAAATTTGTCTTGCAAGATCCATTCTAAATACGAACTATTTAAATCAGTCCAGGCAAATCTAACTAACGTAGGTTTACTCATATCCCATGGCCTTAGCTATCTCTGGATGCGTATTTAGGAAACTCTGTTTTCTATATTTGTCAGTTGTTTGCATTTTAGCTAAAAACTCTTGGCCATCTGACTCGTTACCGTTCTTAATAAATTGCACTATACGCAAAATCTCTGCTCGATATTTAGAATGGAAAGTGTAGGTAGATAATCTATCAATCACTAGTTCTTGCGCAGTAGTTGTCATATAACTAATACACATGTGCCATGGATCATGTAACATATTAAAGTAAACGTGATCAAATGTCTGAGTGCTGATCCATTCGCACAGTTCAGGTAAGTAGTAGACATTTTGTATGTTCATCGTAGTACATAATTGCGTTGATATTTTAGCGCCGCGCATTTCTGTAAAGCGTCTGATATTGGCCTGTACTTCTTGCCAGTCTGCACCATAACGTTCGTATTCAAATCGTTCACCAACGTTATCGATACTAAATGCTATTTCAACATGTTTAAAATGATTCCACAATTCAGCACCTTCTGGAAATACTGTTCCATTGGTATTATAGTGTATTTCTATATTATTACTGTATCCTTGTTTAACAGCATATCGCAACAGATCAAAGTGTTGTTCGATAAGGAATGGCTCACCACCAGTAAATTCCAAATACTTAATGTTGGGTAACAGTGTGCGTAAATTATCCCAGAATGACTCTGATTCTCTTGGCCAGGCACCTTCTTGTAAAAATGTATATGCGAGATGTGTTTTACGATCAATTCCTGGAATATAATCTATTTCTTCTTTGGCCCATTTACTGCTTGACCAACTACCGCAGATACGACATTTGAGATTACAGATATTACCCAACTTAAGATCAATAAACCACAACTGATCAGGGTTGATATTATTCCAATCAACTCTATCATAGTGCTCCTTTAGTCTAATGCGACTGTTTATGCGTTTACTAGTACGTCCGGCGGCTTCTTCGTCCCAACAACGTTTGCAGGTTTCTGGTTTATTACCGACTAGAAAATCTTTGCGCAGATTCTGCATGTACTCACTGTGATAAATTTCTTCTAGTGTGTTTTCTCTTAGAGAATATTTTGTTCCGTTGGGTTTAGTTATCTCATCCACAGCAAGACAGCACGGACGAGCAGTGCCTATAGGACTAGTCTCGATGCTGATCCACGGTAACATACAAATTTTTTCAGGTAGCATATGATCTGAGGTCTTTTAATTCTGGAAATACATCTTCGAAATGTTCTTGTCTATAATTATCATGCGTGTCATTTACGCGGAAAAACTCGCTTAGTAAGTGACTACGGTCGTCCTGCATAAAATTAATTATACCTTGATATCCTCTGGTTGCACGTTTTAAGTGATCTTGTGGTTCTAACCACTTGATATGTTCTTCAATCTTAGCCTGTGCCTGATCTTTATATATTTGAGGTAAGACATCTATACGATCTCTTTCAGGGCCTTGCAATATGTTAATATTCCAGTCTTGTGCTTTTAGATATCCTCTGTTGATCCAGTCACGATGAAAGTCTGTAATGTGCAGCACATTATAAAGACTAACTGTTGAACTTACATAAAAATCAGTGTTAGGGCATGCCTCTAACATCTGTTCACGATTGCGTTCAATTTGATCCCATTTAGTACCTTTACGTATATATTCAGCACGCGGTCCCATGGCATCTAGACTAGCACCGATACTGACGTTGTTGAATAGTCGCCAGTAGTCAAGAACATTGTCATCTTTAAGTGTTAATCGACTAAAGTTTGTATTGTAAATTATTTTCACATCAAACATTTCTCGCTTGGCTAATTCTTTGAGTATGCGGTAGTGTTCTTCCATCATCATCGGCTCACCGCCGGCAAAGTATACCTGCTCTAGGTAAGGAATATGTGGTTCTAACTGCTCCCACATGTCTGTTTCAGTACGACCAGCGAACAAGATCTTAGGGTAGTTAGGCTTACCATACAGATCCTCTTCTTCAGTATACCAACTGCTACTAAACCAACCACCACAGGTACGGCAGGTAAAGTTACATAGGTTACTAAAGCGTACATCATAATAGCGTAGCTTGAAATCTTCGTAGGTACCATCAGGTTGAGTGGCATCCACTAGTCCTATATGATGTCCAAAATTTTTGTTTGTGCTGTTACGCATACTAACAAATCCGTTGGCTTCTTGTTCGTAGCATTTGGTACATTCTTTACAGGCTTTTTCTTCCAGCATATTCTTGCGCATGGTTTTATATGGGGTATCGTTCCATACTACCTCCATACTCGCCTGTTTGAAATTACCAATTGGATGTTGATCATCACCTAGACAACAAGGATAGGCACGACCATCTGGAAAGGCGTGCATGTGTATCCATGGTATCATACAAAAATAGTCACTGTCGACTAGTCTATGTAATTGGTCTGATCGCAGTTTGTCCTCACTGATGTACACAGGTTTACGTGTGTGATAGTGATGATTTTTGTAGTATTCGTCTTGTTGTTTATCGTTCATAAATTATAATGTTTAATAATCAAATTTGCTATGTCTATATGTTCTTGTATATTAGGATGTCTGCGTTCGTTATACCACGGTCCTACTTGTTTTAAATCAACGTCTACTCCTTCAATCTTGTCATACCAGTAGGTTTCAATTAACTTAATATTTTTTGCAAAACAGTACGATCTTACTGCGGTTATATAATGTTGTCTATTTTTAATATATTCAGTTTCGTCCCATTTATGTTTAGTTAATAATTTATACAATTGATCTAGGTCATTTAGATATTCTTGCTTATCGCACACTGCTTGCGGATCTATTTCACTAAAACTAGGGGATGCTTTTTTTACGTATCCGTAAGGTTTTGTTATATCCTCAGTGGTTGAACACCAACAAGGTAACATTTGCCAATATCTTCCATGCGCATGCCAAACTTCTCTGATAGGGCTAGTCCATCCCATAATAACTAAATCAATATCAGTTGCGTTGGTAATCACTTCCATAAAATTATGAAAAATATATTCATTACTGTTACCCGGTATGGCATGATTTTCACATTCCTTGCCTAAAGAAATTGCAATTTTTGCAGGATAACTGTGCATAACATTTTCTTCGCTAGCCTGCGAAGTTGCCGTTTCAACTCCGTGTGTAACTGAACATCCAAAAGCATAAATTGTCATAGTGTATCGTACCAGGTTGCTAGCTGTGGAAAAGTATGTCTGAAGTCTTTACCACGTCGTTGATCGTATTGTTCGTAGAAGTTTTTAAAGTCACGTTGTAGTACTTCACGCGACAATGCACCACTATGAGGGCTATCGACTGTGCGCAAATAATCAATCAATCTACTCAATTGATTTAGTTCAAACTCATGACAGTATACATCATCAGCTATAATTTCATAAGCAAAGGATAACTCGTCAGCATATTGTTCGCGCATATCTAACGGTAATATTAACGGACTTTGGAAACTAGGAAAGCGTAAGATGTTTAGACTAAAGTTGATTGCATCTCGACCATATTTCCTTTTAAGATTAACAATATTAAACAAGAATTCACGTAGACTCAATAAACATAGGGCATTGATGGTGCACATGACATGTAGGCCACGCAGGCGACCGCTATCCAATAGGTAAGTAACATTATCGCACCATTGATCCCAATCCAAACCATCACGTATATAAGTAGCATGTTGTCCAATCGATTCGTTGCTAGTGTATAGATCCAGTTCAATACCTTCTGTAGCATCTAATAACCTTTCTAATTTATCCTGTTCAAATCCTAAGTTACTGTTAATAGCCAACCGTGTAGTGCTTTGTCCTCTATGCTCTTGGAACCAATCTATCAATCGCCAAGTATACCCACTCATTAAAGGCTCGCCACCTGTAATACGTAGTTCTTTCAGCGTCTTGTGTAGGTCCGACTCCCACCACTTGAAGAATGCTTCAACGTAGGGATTAACATCGTCAATAGAGTACAGCTGACTATGATCGTGCTCATGAGTGAAATGATTCCTACCATCCGAAACCAAATTGGTATATCCGCCATTACGCCGGATGTCACGCACCCAACTACTACTAAAAGCTGGATTGCAATAGCTACAAGCGAACTGGCAAGTGCGATCGAAAGCAATCTCCAGGGTCTGTAGGTTAATGTCTTGTTCTGCGCTAGTATTGAAAGCTTCATCTAAATCTCCATCATCATATATAACTGTTTTATAAACACGGTCGCTAATAATCTCATCAGATGCATCTTCTTGGTCTGCTATATCTTCTATCTTCCAGCAGTATTCACAACCACTTGGACGTTCTCCACGTTGCATCATAGCACGTTCCGCTTTCTTTTGTGGTGTATTGTGTATCGCCTTGGGATTAGTTTTAATTTCTTCTACATCAATAGCATGTGGCAGAGGGTGATGACAACTGGTAGTCTGTCCTGATCCCAGCCATATGGTAGCATTGTACCACTTGGCCGCACAGAAGCTAGCCGATTTGATGTCAATCACACGGCGTTTATACTGTAGATCTGTTTCGTTAGCTATTTTCGGCATACAATTTACACCATTTTTTATTTAACTCTTCTGCAATCAATTGGTGGCTAAGTGAACCATAATGTATATTGTCTTCTGCAACGTCCACATTCATATCTGCCATATAACAAAATTCTCTGTATTGTGATTGATACAAATCTATGTCTTCTTGTAATTTTCCCCTATGGGGGGTTAGTTGGAAAAATAAAAATTTACAACCTGCATCTCTTAATCTACTAACTACTCGATCTACAATTTTCAAATATTCATATTGCAATCTCGCATCATCAAACATTTTTACTTCGTTGATCGTAAACTCAGATCCTTGTTTATGTATTACAGTATCTTCAGTAACTGAAAAATATCTGATTCTAAAAATATCAGTAAATTGAATTATAACTTTTTTATTTGTTAATTTATAAGTAGACAACATGTCTTCTATTAGAAAATTTCCTCTACCTGGATATCCATTAACCAGCGGATTAACACCAATCATTTTAGAAAATTGGTGTGTATACACAGTATCTCGACTATTATGTCCACTTCCGTATGTGTGGCTACAACCCACAAATAAAATATCTGTGTTAGAAATTTCTGTTCTAAGATCAGAATTTTTAGAATATAAATTTGATAATATATCTATTTTAGTATTATTTTGCTTTAGGAATATTACCTTATCAAATTTATCATATATTGATTTGATAAATTTTATACTAGAATCCATAATGCTGGTATGATAACACCCATAATTAATATTATCGTTTACTAGTAAGCCTTGATACTTAACTTGATATTGTTCTGCATATTGCCTGCATTGTCTATCAGTATCAGCTGAATTATCTCCAACACATAAAATTTTAGTTATTTTCTGCATGCCATTTACACTCTTGCCAGAACTCTTTCATCTGCGGGAATACATTTTCAAATGTTGTGCTATCATGTTCTATCCCAGCATTTCTACGTTTATCATATTCGTTAAAGAAACGATAGAAATCAGCACGGGTGTCGTGTAGATATTTTTCATGTAATTTTTTACCTTTTTTCATCCAGTCAAGGTCACGTTCCATACGTTGGATTTCATAATCTTTAAAGCCATCGTAGCGATCACTAGATTCATCTAATCGATGTAGTTTCATCCATTTGACGACATTTTCTAAAATACGTGTATAGCTTTCTGGAAGTATCTGTAGACTTTGCCAGCTAGGAGTTCTCAATACAGGAGTATCAAACCAAACACGTTGATAGGTTGTGCTGTATAACTTACGCAACTCCAAGATGTGTTCTAATAGACGTTGTAGTCCTAAGATACTAAGGTTATTCATTGTGATGATATAAGTCAGGCTGTTACGTCCAGAGATATCATTTAAATATCGATGCACGTAGGCTTGATTACGTTGATAGTTCAACCCACGGCGTATATATTCTGCATGTTCGGCGGTACCTGTGTCTAAACTTACATACTGCATGAAATGTTCGATACGCTCACCTTTACATAGTTCCTTTACTTTTTCTAAGTATTTAACAAATAGGCCTTCTTCCACTGAGAAGTTACTAGTAACGTCAACATGTAAGTCTGGTTTAGGCATACTTAGAATATAATCAAACACGCGATGTGTATTCTTATCCATCAAGGGCTCACCACCAGTCATGCGGAAATGTTTTAACTGCGGATATAGTTCAGGCCACCAACGCCAAAATGCTTCAACATAAGGATTGTTTTCACGTACAGGGATAGGTTGGCGACGTCCTTTAAAATGCATAGGATCGTTGTGTGGATTTTTTGTGGGATAAGCACCCCAACGATCAATATCTTTCTGCCACTCTGTGCTAAACTGCGGCGAACAGTAAGAGCAGGCTAGGTTACATGCATGGCTGAAGTTTACTTCTACATAACTAGGCGTGACATCTGCGTCCCACGGTAATGCACGAATTTCATCGTGGTGGCTAGCGGCCCAGGGTTCACCTGATCGATAGTGACGATCACTTAGATGGCCAGCATCTTCCATAGTCCAACAGTAATTACACTCCTTAGGACGTTCACCTGCTAACATTTTCTTGCGCTGTTCTTTTTTGTATGCAGTATTATGTAAGGCATTAGGAT
>Ga0194130_10004643_pt1 | contig 17288 bp, 16 predicted proteins | sample TA2KigsurfametaG_FD_160084 | JGI IMG/M metagenome (GOLD analysis project Ga0194130, IMG submission 160084) | Freshwater microbial communities from Lake Tanganyika, Tanzania - TA2015050 Kigoma 12 surface | ecosystem: Environmental > Aquatic > Freshwater > Lake | place: Tanzania: Lake Tanganyika... | reverse complement strand
ACCCACAGCTGTCTCCGAAACCCACCTCCTCTATCCCTTTCACCCCACCTTATGGCCTATTGGCTTTTGAAATCCGAACCCGATACCTACTCCTGGAATGATCTGGAATTGGAGAAAGTGGGGACATGGGACGGGGTCCGTAACCACAGCGCCAAATTGAATTTAAAGTCAATGCGATGCGGGGATTTTGCCTTTTTTTACCACAGTGTTTCCGAAAAAGCGGTGGTGGGCCTGGTCGAAATCATCGAAGAAGCCTTCCCGGATCCCACAGCAGGAGAAGGTCAGCCCTGGGTCGCCGTGCGGGTAAAGCCTGTGGTCCGGCTCAACCGGACTGTAACGCTGCAGGAACTCAAAGCGGACCCCTCCATGGCCGGTTTGATGCTCCTGAGCCATACCCGATTGTCGGTTATGCCCTTGAGCAAGGCCCATTTTGATGCTATCTTCGCCCTAGCTCAACGGCCCGACTCGTAAAATGTACCGTAACAAGGCCCCAAGCCCTTTATGACCCCAGGAAGGCAAAACCTCTTAGACTCTACCCAACTCGGCCTAATGTTGGAGCGCTTGAGTCAAGAATTGATTGAAAATCACGGCGATTTCAGCAAAAGCATTCTCATCGGCCTCCAACCCCGGGGTGTTTTGATGGCCAGGCGAATTCATCGCATCCTTCAAAATCGTTTGCGCATCCCTGCGGCCCAAATTCCTCTCGGTCTCTTGGATGTGACTTTTCATCGGGATGATTTTCGAAGAAGGCAAAGCCCCTTGATTCCTTCGACCACGCATATTGATTTCTCGATCGAAGGGCAGAACGTCATCCTCATTGACGATGTGTTATTCACAGGCAGAACCCTGCGTTCCGGGTTGGATGCCTTGTTGGATTTCGGGAGACCTGCCCGAGTTGAATTGATGGTGCTGTTGCACCGGTTGTACTGCCAAGAATTTCCCATTCGACCCGATTACCATGGGCGTCAAATCAATACCATGCCTAACCAACGAATCCACGTGGATTGGGCCGAAGAATGCGGTCAAGACCAGGTCACTATAGAAACATTCTTGGCCTCCAATTCCACGTCATCCACTCAAGCTTGAAATCCAGCATGAAATCCAGCATGAACCCTCGCACTACAGGCATGTCGACCTTGAGCACCCGTCACCTGATTGCCATCAAGGATTCTACGGTTCAAGATTTGGAACTTATTCTGCAGACCGCTGATCAATTTCTGGAAGTGCTTTACCGACCTGTTCGTAAAGTGCCATCGCTTCGCGATCTCACCATTGCGAACCTTTTTTTTGAGAATTCAACCAGGACCCGCCTCTCTTTTGAACTGGCCGAAAAGAGGCTCTCCGCGGATGTCGTCAACTTTTCGGGAAGTGGAAGTTCCATCTCCAAAGGCGAAACCCTGAGCGATACAGTACGCAATATCCTGGCGATGAAAATCGATATGCTGGTCGTTCGCCATGCGAACGCAGGTACATGTCAGTTTTTGGCTGACCGTGTGGATGCCCGCATTGTCAATGCAGGAGACGGGGCCCACGAGCATCCGACGCAGGCCTTGTTGGATGCCTTTTCGATTCGCCAGAAATTCGGCCGCATTCAAGGGGTTAAAGTCCTTCTTGTCGGGGACATCTTGCATTCGAGGGTGGCCATGTCCAATCTGTTCTGCCTCCTGAAATTGGGAGCAGAGGTTAGGGTGACTGGACCGGCCACCCTGATGCCGCCTCACCTTGAAGATTTGGGGATTCGTTATGAACCGAACCTGGACAAGGCCTTGGAATGGTGTGATGTCGCTAATGTGTTACGAATTCAATTGGAACGTCAACAAACCCGTTACATTCCTTCATTACGCGAATATTCCCTCTACTTCGGGCTCAACAAGGCAAGGCTGGATCGTTTATCGCATCCCATTGTCATCATGCACCCTGGGCCGATTAACCGCGGAGTAGAATTGCAATCGGATGTGGCCGACGGACCTCATTCCATCATCCTTCAACAAGTGGAGAACGGAGTCGCTGTCCGAATGGCTGTTCTCTATTTGCTTGCCGACCAAATCCGAAACCCCCAATTGTAATTCTTCTCATCATTTTCCTGCATTCCATTTCCTTATGAAAGGCATTGTCCTCGCCGGAGGCTCCGGCACCCGATTGCATCCCTTAACCTTGGCCACCAGCAAGCAACTGATGCCGGTTTACGATAAACCCATGGTCTATTACCCCATCTCCACCTTGATGATGGCCGGCATTCGCGAAATTCTCATCATCTCAACCCCTCAGGATCTCCCATCCTTCCAAAAATTATTGGGTAACGGGGCGAATATAGGTTGCCGCTTTGAATACCAGGTCCAAGAAGTTCCCAACGGGTTGGCCCAGGCCTTTGTGTTGGGCGCTAATTTCATTAATGGATCCCCATCAGCCCTGGTTCTTGGTGATAACATTTTCTACGGATCAGGGATGAGTAAAATGTTGCAATCGCATAGTCAACCCGAAGGTGGAGTGGTTTTTGCTTACCATGTTCAAGATCCGGAACGCTACGGTGTGGTCGAATTTGACACGAACGGTCAGGCCCTGAGCATTGAGGAGAAACCTGCCCAGCCCAAATCCAACTTTGCGGTCCCTGGCTTGTATTTCTACGATGAAGAAGTGGTGGAAATTGCCAAAAACCTGCAACCCTCGGCCCGTGGGGAGTACGAAATCACGGATGTGAATCGGCATTACCTTACCAAAGGCCAACTCAAGGTCCAGGTTTTGGACCGAGGAACCGCATGGTTGGATACGGGCACCTTTGCATCCTTGATGCAGGCCGGGCAATTTGTTCAAGTTATCGAAGAGCGTCAAGGTCTCAAAATTGGTTGCATCGAGGAAATCGCTTGGAGAATGGGCTATATCGACGCGGAGGGCTTGGAGAAAGTGGCCCAACCATTGACCAAATCAGGCTATGGGCAATACCTCTTGAACTTGCTGAAGCATTAAAACCCGGAAGACGCATGGCACGCATTCTTTTGACCGGGAGCACCGGGTATATCGGTTCCCATACCGCCGTGGCCTTGCTGGAGGCCGGGTATGAACTCGTAGGCCTGGACAATTACAGCTGCTCCCTGGCCGGGGTTTCTCAGAGAATACAGGAAATTACCGGCAAGACCTATACCCAACACCGGGTGGATCTAGTGGATGCAGCAGCCTTGAACAAGGTCCTGGAACAAGAGCCGGCCATCGATGCCGTTATCCATTTTGCTGCCTTCAAGGCTGTCGGTGAATCCTCGGCTTATCCACTGCAATATTTTCGCAATAACCTTGGGGGCCAAATCAACCTGATGCAGGCCTGTGATCAATTTGGAATTCGCAACCTGGTCTTTTCGTCCAGTTGCACCGTGTACGGGAATCCCCAAGTCATTCCCGTGACCGAAGAGTCCCCCCTGCTGGAACCGGAATCGCCCTACGGCCGAACCAAGGCCGTTGGAGAAGCCATGTTACGGGATTGGGTCAAATCGACTGTTCCCCAAGATGGCCAAGAACGACAAGTAATCGCCTTGCGTTATTTCAATCCGGTAGGCGCTCATCCATCGGCCAGAATTGGAGAATGCACCGTCGGCGTTCCGGACAATTTGATCCCCTACATTACCCAAACGGCCATGGGCAAGCGCGCACAACTTACGGTTTTCGGCAACGATTACCCTACCAGGGATGGGACCTGCCTGAGGGATTATATCCACGTATGCGATATTGCCGCGGCCCATGTGGATGCGGTCAACCGTCTCCTTGGCCAAGATTCGTCGATCACCGCCTGGTCCGTGTATAATTTGGGTACTGGAATTGGGCAAACCGTTTTGGAAATGATTCAAGCCTTCGAATCAGTCAATCAAATGAACTTACCCTGGTCCTACGGCCCACGCCGTCCCGGGGATGTGGTTGCCGTGTATGCCAACAACCGCAAAGCCGTGGATGAACTCGGATGGCAAATTCGCTTCAGCCTGCAGGACATGATGCGTACGGCTTGGGACTGGGAGCAGATGCAAGCGAAAGACCCCCTATGATCCAAGGCAACCTCGGTCAATGTTCAACCTCATTGTATTTTTTTATTGACCTTTTTATTCATCTCCTTCGAAATTTCTAAAATCTTAACACCGAATTATGATCCGTGACCACGAAATCGCCCAGCTGATTCAACATGAAGACCGAAGGCAACGCAGCGGATTGGAGCTTATCGCTTCCGAAAATTATGTTTCGGAACAAGTTATGGCGGCAGCCGGTTCCATTCTGACCAACAAATACGCGGAGGGCCTTCCAAGTAAGCGGTACTACGGGGGCTGCGAATGGGTTGACCGTCTCGAACAGTTGGCTATTGACCGTTTATGCACCTTGTTTGGAGCCGCCTGGGCCAATGTCCAACCCCATTCGGGCGCACAAGCCAACGCCGCCGTCATGCTGGCCGTGCTACAACCCGGTGATGCCATTTTGGGCTTTGACCTGAGCCATGGAGGACATTTAACGCATGGCTCTCCGGTGAACTTCTCAGGTAAATTGTACAAGCCACACTTTTACGGAGTCGACAAAGAAAGCGGGCTAATCGATTGGGAAAAGGTTGCCCTCAAGGCCCATGAAGTTCGACCCAAATTAATGATTTGCGGGGCCTCGGCCTATTCTCGGGATTGGAATTATGCTAGACTTAGGCAGATCGCCGACGAGGTTGGGGCCATCTTGATGGCGGATATTTCGCATCCCTCCGGGCTCATCGCGACGGGCTTGCTTAACCATCCTTTTCCGCATTGCCATATCGTTACCTCCACCACCCACAAAACCCTGCGGGGTCCACGTGGTGGGATTATCATGATGTCCAAAGACTTCCCAAACCCAATGGGCGTGAAGAATGCCAAAGGCGAATTGCGTAGCATGAGCAGTCTTCTGGACTCCGGCGTGTTCCCAGGAACCCAAGGTGGGCCCTTGGAACATATCATTGCTGCCAAGGCTATAGCCTTTGGAGAAGCCCTGGAACCATCTTATCACCAATACACCCGTCAAGTCAAGGCCAATGCCCTGGCCCTGGCCCTGGCCATGACGCAACGAGGCTATCAAATTATTTCCGGAGGTACCGACAACCACCTGATGTTGATCGATCTTCGTAACAAATCTTGTACAGGAAAAACAGCGGAGCAGGCCTTGGGCAAAGCACATATCACCATCAACAAAAATATGGTGCCCTTCGATACCGCCTCGCCGATGATTACCAGCGGAATCCGATTAGGCACACCGGCGATCACAACGCGCGGTTTGCAAGAAAGCCAAATGGACCAGGTCGCCGATTGGATTGACCGCGCCATCCAAGGTCATGACAACGAAGGAGTTTTGAAAAGAATCGGCCAAGAGGTCTGTGCATTGATGGAGCAACTCCCCCTCTATGTCGCCTGAGCCTATGCGGGTTGATGTGGCCAAGGCCTTTGCGGACAAGAATCCCCGCTTGTACCGCTGGATGCCCGGATGGGTTCTTCGTAAGATCGCCAACTTGGTCCGTCAAGAAGAAATGAATGAATTTCTTGCCTTGCATGGCCATCTCAGGGGGGCTGAATTTGCCCGGGCCGCCCTCAGGCACCTTCATATTCAAACGAATGCGGTTGGCTTGGAGCATATTCCCTCCAACGGTGCCTTTGTTTTGATCGCTAATCACCCGTTGGGAGGACCGGATGGCTTGGCGCTCTATGATGTGTTGGGAAAGTGTCGTAACAAATTCGCTTCCATGAGCAATGATATTATCACGCAGATACAGCCTTTGGAAGAATTGTTTGTCCTCGTCAACAATCATGGTGCCCAATCCCGGGAGAATGTCCAAATACTCAAAGCCAGATTCCGGGATGGCTACGGCATCCTGATTTTTCCGGCAGGCCTGGTTTCCAGGCGCTCGGCTGGCATTATCCGCGATCTCCCCTGGAAGAAGACCGCGGTTTCCCTCGCCCGACGTGAAAAAGTCCCCCTGGTGCCGGTGCATATTTCCGGTCAACTCTCCGAACGTTTCTACCGAGTCGCCTCGTGGCGAAAAATATTGGGGATTCCATGGAATCTCGAAATGATGCTCCTCGTGGATGAACTCTTCAGGTTGCGCAATACCACCCTTACCATCACGATTGGGGAGGCCATACCCGCATCCCAACTGGATGCATCACGCACAGACTTGGAATGGACCCAATGGCTGTACCAAAAGGTTTACCAATTGCCCAAGACCGCTTAGGTGAACCTGATTCGTTCTCCATGGCCTTAAATTTGGAAATGCTCCCGCTGATCGATGCCGTACCCGCTGACCTTTTGGAATCCGAATTGGTCCCCAAAGCCCTGCTTCGGGAAACCAACAAAGGCCAAAACAGCCTGTTTGTGGTCAACGCCGCTGAGGCCCCTCATGTGATGAGGGAAATCGGTCGACTAAGGGAATTAAGCTTCCGTGCAGAGGGTGGTGGAACCGGCAAAGACTGCGATGTCGATTCCTACGACCTCATGCCCAACGGGTACGAGCAAATGCTTGTCTGGGACCACGATCAGCGGCAAATTATGGCCGCCTACCGTTTCGTGGAATGCCGCAAAACAGGTCCTGATTCGGAGGGGAACTACCATCTTTCCTCCGGAACATTGTTTGATTTTAGCGAAGCTTTTCGAAAAGAGATCCTGCCTTCGACCATTGAATTGGGGCGAGCCTTTGTGGCCCCGGATTACCAACCCGGTGGTCTTCATCGAAAAGGAATTTTTGCTTTGGATAATTTATGGGACGGCTTGGGCGCATTAACCGTTGCAAGACCAGGGATTCGCTTTCTCTACGGCAAGGTTACCTTGTTCGAGGGGTACCCAACCTCCGCCCGTTCCTTGCTTCACAGCTTTCTGCAACATTACTTTGCAGACCCCCATTTATGGGTTACCGCCAAACCGGAATGGGTCATCCCCATCGAAAAATCTTCTGAATTTGATGCCCTTTGGACCGGCTTGGATTACGAAAAAGCGGTACAGGTTTTGTTAAAAAAATCCCAAGAAATGGGCGCCAAGGTGCCTCCATTGTTTCCGGCCTACATGAGCCTGTCAACCACCATGAAGTATTTTGGATTTGCCCATAACGCAGGATTTGGACAAGTGGATGAAGCCGGAATTCTGGTAACCGTGGCGGATATTAACCAGGCCAAAACCGAGAGGCATATCCTTAGCTACCAACCCTTTTTGGATAGCCAAGCCTGAACCGGCTCCAACCAGTCTTGAGGCTCCGAAGATCCCGCATGATCCTTATCCACAAGAATTCGTTTGCCGGTCAGTTGCTCGTATAGGTCGCGGTATCGTAAGCTGATTTGTTGAACCCACTCCGGATCCATGGGGGGAATGCTTTGTCCTTGTATACCTTGAAATCCATGTTCGATCAGCCATTGCCGGACGAATTCTTTGGATAATTGCATTTGAGGCTTCCCAAGCCGCTGTCGTTCCCGGTATCCCTCTGCATAGAAGTACCTCGATGAATCCGGCGTATGGACCTCGTCCATCAAAACCACCTGCCCATCGATCAATCCAAATTCATACTTGGTATCCACAAGGATAAGCCCACGCTCAGCCGCCATGGCGGTGCCGCGTTCATACAAAGCCAAAGCATAGGCTTCCATGATCTTGTAATGGTTTTCGCTCACCAATCCTTGTTCCAGAATTTGGTCCCGCGAAATATCTTCGTCATGACCCTGGGAGGCCTTGGTTGTAGGGGTTATCAAAGGTTGAGAAAAAGGGTCGGATTCCCGTAATCCCGCATCCATGGTGACGCCGCACAGTTCTCGACGGCCATCCCGGTAGCAGCGCCAAGCATGCCCCGAGAGGTACCCCCTCACCACCATCTCGACCGGAAATGGCTCGGCCCTCAAGCCAACCGAAACCCGGGGATGAGGGGAACCCAACCACCAATTGGGGACAATATCCGAGGTGGCTTCCAGAAAATGAGTTGCGGTGCGATTCAAGACTTCCCCTTTGTAGGGTATGGCCGCAGGCAATACCACATCAAAGGCCGAAATGCGATCCGAGGCGACCATGACCAAATGCTGATCGCCCAAGCGATACACATCACGGACTTTGCCGCGGTAGAAACCGGTGACGCCTTGCAATGGCAAATGAGCCTTAGGAGACCAGTGTATCATGCGTAGAGGTTGCGTTTTGGTAAGCTTTCACGATGGCCTTGACCAAAGGATGCCTGACCACATCGCTTTCGTCCAATTCCACGACCGCGATGCCCTGAAGATTTCGGATCAAATCCAGGGTGGGTGGTAGGCCTGATTTCATGCGTGCCGGCAAATCCACTTGAGTCAAATCCCCTGTCACAATAAATCTTGCGGACGGCCCCATCCTAGTCAGAAACATTTTGAGTTGGGTGGGGGTACAATTCTGGGCTTCGTCCAGGATAACAAAAGCCTTATCCAATGTTCTACCCCGCATAAAGGCCAAAGGTGCGACTTCGATAATTCCGTCTTCCAGGTACTTGACCAATCGTTGTGGGGGCAACATATCTTCCAGCGCATCGTACAAGGGCCTTAAATAAGGGTCTACTTTCTCCTTAAGATCGCCGGGAAGAAAGCCAAGGCTCTCTCCGGCTTCCACGGCAGGTCGGGTGAGAATGATTTTTCGTATTTCTTTGTTCTTTAGGGCTCTAACTGCCAAGGCGACGGCTGTATACGTCTTGCCCGATCCCGCTGGCCCCATGGCAAAAAGCAGATCACAGCGATCCATCGCATCCACCATTTTCTGCTGATTTTGAGTTCTGGCCCTGACCACAAGTCCGTTAGGGCCGTGTACCAAGATCGTCTTGGAAGCGCTTCCTTCTGGCAAATCCATCATGCCGCTACGTTCGTGACTCCCCACCACCTCATTGAAATCATCATCGCTCAAATAACCGTTGGCCAAACTGCAACGCTTCAACAATTGTTCCCATAACACTTGAAATTTGTGCAGGGATCCTGGATGACCTTCCAAGGCCAATCGGCTGCCTCGGAGGGTCAACCGTAAATCCTGAAAGGCTTGTTGGAGCCGATCTTGCCGTAGCGTTCCGGGCCCAAAAAAATTCAAGGGCTCGATGCCCCGCAGTTCAAATTCTAAATGTGTATTTTGATGTTCCAAGGGCATTCGCTTTGGGTGGAATGAGATATTTTTGTGTAAAGGTTGAGGACAATCCAATCAAAATGCCAGTTTTAACGTGCACCACCGATTACGGGTTGAAGGATCCCTACGCCGCCATGTTGCGTGGAAGACTCATGACGCGTTTTCCGGGTTGGAGAATCGAAGACATTTCCCACAATATTAGCAAATTTGACCTCCTGGAAGCAGTTTATGTGGTCAAAACAGCCTATAGTTTTTTTCCACCAGGCAGCCTTCACCTTGTGGATGTTGGATTTTTGCCCATTTTTGGCCAATTTACAGCACCCACGTATTGCGTGACCTGTATTGAAGGGCATTGGTTTGTCCTACCGGACAAGGAAGGTTTGATCCCTCAATTAAGCCAAGCCATTAACCACCCGGTACAGCGCTATCCTTTCACGGTCCCGCAGCCCATGCCGGGTTTTCAGATCCTGAATTGGCTGGACGGACCTGTAGGAATGCTCATTCAATCCATTGAGTCGAACCCTGCTTTGGAGATGGCCCCGGAACCATGGGCGGCCCCTGTTCCAGACCAAAGCACGCGTTGGATCGAAGAACCCACGGTTATCGATGGGGTATTGGTCGGCAAAGTCGTTTACGCCGATCATTACGGGAACTTGCATTCCAATATCACACGCCACGTCCTGGATCAATTTGCGAACGGCAAAGCCATCCATATTCTCCTCAAGAGCGTGCGCAGCAACGAGAACAAGGTCGAGAAGATCCATGGCCATTACCATGCCGTCCAAGACAACGACTTGGTCTTGCTCTACAATGCCGGGGGCTATCTGCAAATCGCATTGGCTCAAGACCATGCCTACAATCTCCTGGGATTGCGGGTCAACGATAGGGTCATGATCGAACGAATCGGATAGGTCATCAACCTTGGCCCTGCGTTGAAAGGATTATCTTTGGGCCATGATACAACGACTTCAAGACCGTGTTGCCCTGGTCACAGGTGCCTCAAGAGGCATAGGCCTGGGGATAGCCAAGAAACTCGCCCAAGAGGGGGCACACCTTGCCTTCACCTACAAATCCTCCGCAGAAGCGGCCCTGAATTTGCAACAAGAACTCGTGGCCCTTGGGGTTCAAGCCAAGGCCTACGCTTCCGATGCTTCCGATTACCTGCAAGCGGAGCAGCTCATTGAATCGGTGCTTGCTGATTTTGGGCATTTGGATATTGTGGTCAACAATGCGGGGATTACCCGGGATCAGCTCCTCCTCCGCATGACCGAAGCCCAATGGGATGAGGTCCTGGACAACAACCTCAAATCGGTTTTTAATATCTGCAAACATGCCGTCAAACCCATGATGAAAGCCCGTAGTGGCAGCATCATCAATTTGTCGTCGGTCGTCGGTCGAAGCGGTAATGCAGGGCAAAGCAATTATTCGGCCTCCAAAGCGGGTGTCATTGCCTTCACCCAATCCTTGGCCAAAGAGCTTGGTTCTCGCAACATACGATGCAATGCCATCGCCCCTGGTTTTATCCTTACCGAGATGACCGGCCAATTGGATGCGGCAGTGGCCGAAGAGTGGAACAAACGCATCCCATTGGGACGTGCCGGTACCGTGGAAGAGGTGGCCGAAGTGGTTGCTTTTTTGGCCTCGGATGCGGCATCCTACGTAAGTGGGCAATGCTGGAACGTCTGCGGCGGCATGCAATCCTCCTAAGCGAAGATTCCCCAACTTTGTTCTAAACTGTTGATTTTGGGAACTTTGGAATTCATGTGGGGATCCCCATGGTGGGTTATTCCGTTGGCCATCTTGGTGGGATTGGGCTACGCATGGACAATGCACGGGAAACGCCCTCTGCCCGAAATCCAGCGATTTTGGCGGGTATTGTTATGGACATTGCGGGCCTTGGTCGTTACAATGATCGTACTCTTGTGTTTTGAACCTCAATGGTTGAGCATGGAAAGGCAGGTGGACCCGCCCTTGGTTGTGGTTGCCTTGGACCAAAGCCGATCCATGGAACGTACCGGACAACGGGCTGAAGCCATGCTGAGTTTTGGCCAAGACCTCCGCCAAAAATTGGGCAAGGAATACCGAGTGGAAATATTGGGCTTCGGCGACGAGGTCATTCCTTACCCATCCATCCGGTCAACGAGCAGTGACCGTCAACCTGCCTTTAATTTCCGAGGCGCAGCCACCAATCCGGATGGGTTAAGGTCATGGGTGGATGAACAAATGGGTCAAAACCCCGTTTCGGCATGGGTCTTGGTCAGTGATGGCCAATTCAATCAAGGCGCCGACCCCTTGTACCTCCTGGACAAGGACAAAACCCCGATTTACACGCTCACCTGCGGTCAGCCCTCAGCCAACCAACCTTATTGGAGCATGGGGACCCCTACCGCACCAATCCGAGTCCCTGCCGAAAGCTCTTTTGAAATTGCGACCACAGTTCAAGGCCTCCTTAGGGGTTCTGCAGGGCTTAGGCTAGAGCTTCTCTCGCTGGGCCTCGCTGCTGCCTCCGTGGGCAATGTTCAAGGAACAACCCTTGCAGACCAAGCCAAAGTGAACCAGGGTAGCTCCCCATTTTCGTCCACGATTCAGCTCAAGGCCTCGGTGGGTAAACCCGGAATTTATGCTTTCAAGGTCAGAGGTGTCTTAGAAGGTTTTTCCAAGGGGTCTGGCGCGGATCCCTTACCCAACCAAGTCGAAGAAAGGCTGATCTATGTAGAAGCCGTGGAAACCTTGCGTCGCATTCAAATTCTAGCCCTGGCCCCTCACCCCGATCTGGGGGTGCTTCGACAAACGTTGGAAGAAACCCTGAATTATCGCGTTGAATTGAGTTACGGACTTCAAGGCCTTGAGCAAGCTGCCAAAGATGCCCTTGCGGACCTCTACATCCTGCATCAATGGCCCTCTGTGGATGCAGGATCTGCCCGTAATCCATGGTTAGAACAAATTTACAAGCAAGGAAAACCGCTTTGGTTCCTGGGGGGGCCTCGAAGCAAGTGGGCCTCATGGCCGGGGAATGCTCAAAGTCAAAACGCATCAATATCCTCCAACAGCGTTTCCCCTGCTTTGAACAAATCTTGGAATGCCTTTGTGATCAATGCCCAGGATGAACAAATGTTACGAAGATTACCTCCTCTTACCGTTTGGGTATCCGGCCCTTCGACTTTCCCCCAAAATCAAACCCTTTTGTACCGACAGATTGGCTCAGTGAATTCCGAGAGGCCTTTGTGGACCATTGATTATCAAAGCAATCCAGCCAAGGCCTACCTCTGGGGGGAAGGCCTTTGGCGTTGGCGTTTGGCCTCCATGAATTCCGTGGAGTCATCCAAAACAAGCTCCGATAATCTACCCCTTGCCATCCATCAGCGTTTGATTCTGCAAACTATTTCGTTGTTATTGAGCGGTCGCGAAAGCGATCGTTTTGAGGCCAAACCCGTCAAAGCTGTCTTTAACGAAACCGAGAATGTGGTCTTTGAGGCAAGTTCACGCAATGCCTCCGGTGAATTTGAGAACAGCGCCCCCTTGGTACTTCAAATCTCCTCCGAGAACAAAGTCCTGTACGAAGGAGCGATCACCCCATCCGGCATGGGCTATTCCCTGAGCGCTGGTCGCTGGGTACCGGGAACCTACCAATATACCGCAACCCTGACCCGGAATGGAATCGCAGCGGTTCGAAAGGGGACTTTCGCCGTTAGCCAATACGATTTGGAGTCCGGATCAGGGCTGGCCAATCAGGCCTTGATGAATCAACTCTCCGCCCTGCATGGGGGCTTGGCACGCCAGGCCGAGATTCCAAAAAACTCTGCCAACGGCTCCAGGCCATCGACCGCTCTAAGCGATGCCGTTGAGGATTTCGCAAAGCATATCCTCGAAAATCCTGTGATCAAACCCAGCAGCTACCAGGTCACCCAACTCACCGAATGGTCTTCATGGCCCCTTTTGTGGATCATCCTGTGGAGCTTAATGGGATTAGAATGGCTCCTTTACCGTGCTTTGGGCGGTAAATAAATAATTACAAAGCAGCAACAAGCAACAGACCATACGATCATTTAGAATACATAAACAACGGGGTTGTTCTACAAAAAGCCTTAATTTCGGAAGTACCTGTAAGTTTCGAACGTATTTCAATGGTCAACCCATAGACTCCACCATGACCATCAACCAGAACAATTTCTCGTACACCATCGAAATGGGCTCTTACTGCGATCAATTTTAATTGCACTTGGGCCTTTCACAGAGGCTCAATCCTCTTTGGCCAGGAAATTTAGTCTTGCGTATTCGTTGAATCGGGAAACCAAAAAACAGATTCCCCGGGCTTGTACATCCGGTATTTTTCGCGGGCTAGTCTTTCGAGAAGCAAGGTGTCCAATTCAAGGGCGGCCTTTTCTTGATTCATAAGCTGTATCGACGAGTCGTAATACCGCTGCTGTTCTTGTAATGCTCTTAGGTCATCCACGGTCTTCCTTTGGCCCCAATAATGGTAATCATCCAAGAAGACCAACCACACCACAAAGGCAATTCCGGTCAAGGAATAGCGATTAAGCAAGATGGTTTTTAAACGACCCAAAATCATTTTTAGGAAGAAAAAATTGAGCTGACCATTACGCTTTTTAATTCACCTAAATGACTCCATAGGAAATCTCCCCCTACGCGGGACGAAACTTGAACGAGCCCGCCCCAAAAAGAGCTGAATCACCAAGTTCCTCTTCGATACGCAGCAGTTGGTTGTATTTGGACATACGATCTGAGCGCGAAGCAGAGCCTGTTTTGATTTGCCCAGTACGAAGGCCTACAGCCAAATCCGCGATCGTGCTGTCTTCAGTTTCCCCGGAGCGGTGACTCATGATGCTGGTATAAGAGGCCGAAGTAGCCGCTTGAACCGCTTCCATGGTTTCGGTGAGGGTGCCGATTTGGTTTACCTTCACCAAAATGGAATTAGCAACACCCGATTCAATTCCCCTGCGAAGTCTTTTGGTGTTGGTCACAAACAAGTCATCCCCGACAAGCTGAACTCGCTGACCCAGCTTGGAGGTCAATAGGCCCCAACCTTGCCAATCGTCTTCCGCTAAGCCATCTTCAATGGAACAGATTGGGTATTTTTCGCACCAAGAGGCCCAAAAGTCAACCATGGCGGCGGAATCCATGGTCTCACCGCCCGATTTATGAAATCGGTATAAGCCCGTTGCAGCATCGTACATTTCGGTACAAGCCGCATCCAATGCAATGGCAATTTGAGAACCTGGAACATATCCTGCCGCCTCAATCGCCTTCAACACAAGCTCCAAGGCTTCGGTATTGTTACGAATATTGGGAGCAAAACCGCCCTCATCCCCCACATTGGTGGAGAGGCCTTGGCTGTGCAAAACCTTCTTCAGATGATGAAACACTTCGGTTCCCATTCGCAAGGCCTCTGAAAAGGTGGAAGCCCCCAACGGCATCACCATAAATTCCTGGAAATCAATTCCATTATCGGCATGTGCCCCCCCATTCAGGATATTCATCATGGGTACAGGCAGCAGATTCCCCTGAATCCCTCCAACATAACGATACAATGGCATCCCCAACGATGCTGAGGCAGCCCTTGCGCAAGCCAACGAGACCCCTAAAATCGCATTCGCACCCAACCGAGACTTGTTTCCTGTTCCATCCAATTCAATCATCAACCGATCGATGGACTGCTGTTCGTAAACAGAAATACCCTCAAGCTCCGGAGCGATGATTTCATTAACATTTTCTACAGCTTTGAGAACTCCTTTGCCCATGTAAACCGCAGAATCACCATCTCGCAACTCGACTGCTTCGTGCATACCCGTTGATGCACCAGACGGTACCGCGGCTCTGCCTGTACAGCCATCGGAGGTAATCACATCCACTTCGATGGTGGGGTTTCCTCGAGAATCCAAAATTTGTCTGGCAAAAATGTCCTCAATAATTGGCATAATACGATGGTTTTGAGTGTTTTATAAATAATCGATCAATGCGCCATGCTTTGGACGAAATCATCGAAGAGATACAAAGAATCATGGGGTCCAGGGTTCGCCTCGGGATGGTATTGTACGGAAAATGCTGGGCGATCTTTCCATGCAATGCCCTCTACCGTTTGATCATTGAGGTTAACATGGGTTAGTTCCACATGGGGATGGTCTGACAAGGCATCCATTTGAACAGCAAAGCCGTGGTTCTGGGCTGTAATTTCTGAGTGGTTGCGTCGTAGATTTCGAACAGGGTGGTTGGAGCCTCGATGACCGTTATGCATTTTGAAGGTCTCCAAGCCCGCTGCGCGAGCCAAAAGTTGATGCCCCAAACAAATCCCAAAAACGGGTAATCGTTCCACCAACGCCTTCACCACCTGCACTTCTTGATTCATTGCTGACGGATCTCCCGGGCCGTTGGACAACATGACCCCGTGGGGGGCATAATCCAAAATTTGCTCCAAGGAAGAATACGAAGGGAAGACCATGAGTTCACAGCCACGGTGACGTAAATGCTGTAACATATTTCTTTTGACCCCGTAATCCATCACCGCTACCCTGTATAAAGGAGTTTGAGCCTCAGGACCCTCCTTGGGCTCAGGGAATAATCTGTAAGGGGTTGGCGTACTCACCTGGGGTGCCAAATTCAAACCGGACATGGTGGGCAAGGAAGCCAAAGCCTTGGTTCCCAATTCCAAGCGATATTCACCCGCTGAGGCCGAAACGATTACAGCATTCATCGCCCCATTCCTCCGAATATGCCGAACCAGCGCCCGGGTATCGATCCCTTCAATTCCCATAACCCCTTGGGCCACCATGTATTCGGCCAATGAAGAATCCGCCATAAGCCTGGAGTGCTTGTTGGAAAAGTTCCGCGCAATGACCCCGCTGATCTGCACCTGTGACGATTCCGTATCCGAGGCATAGGCCCCGTAATTTCCCAAATGAACAAAATTGTGAACCAACAATTGCCCTTTGTAGGAAGGGTCGGTAAACATTTCCTGATACCCGGTCATCCCAGTATTGAAGCAAAGTTCACCTCCGCTATAACCCTGATCAGACCCTATGATTTTACCCTCAAAGCAGGTCCCATCGGCCAGTACAAGGGTTCCGGGCGTGGGGGTATGAAAAACCATAGCGTAGCCAAAAATACACCCAAAGGCCCGTTTTATTCGCCTCTCCCAAGAAGGGAGTCGAAATATTGATTGGAACTCAGATTGCGGACGAAGCGTTGTAAAGACGGCTTAGGCCTCCTTACGATCCTCGTCTGCTGCCTTCCCTTCCTCAGACTCTGAAATCTCTGAGGATGTTGATTCAGCGACTGCATCATCGGTATTGACTTCCAAAGAGGATTCTTCGGCGGCTACCGATGCCTCCATTGGAGACTCATCCATTGGGGCTGCATCCATTGGGGCTGCATCCATTGGGGCCTCCTCAACGGACGCCTCGCTAACAAGGACTGCAGCTGTTTCTTCTTCAACGCTCGCTTGATCCATTAATGGGGTGGCTGGAGCCACAGAACTTCCGGCTTTCTTGGAGGACGAGCGGCTACGACGGGTGGTTTTGGCTTTGCGTGATGCTGAATCGGCCAACAAAAGTTCGTTAAAATCAACCAACTCCATCATGCACATTTCAGCGGCGTCACCCAAACGGAAACCCGTTTTGATTATCCGGGTATATCCCCCTGGTCTGCTTGCGATTTTTTCGGCAACCTGTCCAAAAAGTTCCTTCACAGCTTCTTTGTCTTGCAAATCCGCAAAAACCATGCGACGATTGTGCATGGTATCTGCTTTGGATCGGGTCAAAACAGGCTCAACAAATTTGCGTAATTCCTTGGCTTTGGCAAGGGTGGTGTTAATTCTTTTGTTAAGAATCAGAGAGACGGCCATGTTCCGTAACATCGCCTTGCGATGCCCGTAGGTACGACTCAAATGGTTAATGCTGTTTCCGTGACGCATAGCTAGGGAGATTAATCTTCGTCGAGTTTGTATTTGTGAATATCCATTCCAAAGGTGAGGCCCTTTTCACGCACCAAATCCTCGAGTTCAGTGAGTGATTTACGACCAAAGTTGCGGAATTTGAGCAAGTCAGCAATGTCAAATTTAACTAGATCCGCTAAGGTGCGGATTTCAGCGGCCTTGAGGCAGTTATAGGCCCTAACGGACAAATTCATATCGCTGAGATTGGATTTCAGCAATTTGCGCTTGGCCAAAAAATCTTCATCAATTACCATGG
>Ga0194130_10004638_pt1 | contig 17299 bp, 15 predicted proteins | sample TA2KigsurfametaG_FD_160084 | JGI IMG/M metagenome (GOLD analysis project Ga0194130, IMG submission 160084) | Freshwater microbial communities from Lake Tanganyika, Tanzania - TA2015050 Kigoma 12 surface | ecosystem: Environmental > Aquatic > Freshwater > Lake | place: Tanzania: Lake Tanganyika... | reverse complement strand
CCACCTGCTCGATGAAGATCTCGACCGACTTTCCAGTAGCCGTGGCTCACTCGGTATCTCTCTACAGCAGATCGACGATATTCAGCGCAATCACGAAGATCGGCAGAATGAACTTAAAGCCGCCGAATCGGAAAACCTTGATGCCGACTTGGCCTCGGTCATCACCGAACTCAACGCCCGACAAGTTGCCTACGAAGCGGGTTTGAAGCTGTTGGCGAACAACTCTAAACTGAGTATTTTCGACTACATCTAGCAGTGTGCCTCACCCGTGGCGGGATTGGTTTTCGAGCCGCCTTACTTTTAGAGGCCTCTGTTGCTGTCACTATGCGCGCGGAATCTTGAAATGCAAAATAACAAAATTACCATCGTCGGCATCGGAGATGATGGCGCGCCCGGATTGACCCAACACGCCAACGAGATTATTCGCTCTGCAAAATTACTCGTCGGTTCCGCATCGCTACTGGCTAGGTTTCCAGAGTACCAAGGCCCCCAGGAAATCATCGGTTCCGATCTCGATCGACTCGCTAACACTATCGACCGGTCTGGACCTGGAACAGTCGTTCTCGCAAGCGGCGACCCACTTTTCTACGGTACCGCTCGATTCCTCTGCGATCGTCTGGGAAAGGATCGATTCGATGTCCTCCCCCACGTCAGCAGCATGCAACTCGCTTTCGCTCGGGTCAAGGAAAGTTGGGACGAAGCCTACCTGACGAATCTCGCAACTCAACCTATCGATCGCGTGATTGAAAGAATACGAACCGCTGAGAAGGTCGGCGTCTTCACCTCCGAAGACACTCCTCCGCAAAAACTTGCGAAAGCCCTCCTCGCCAAAGGCGTAACCTACTTTACCGCCTACGTTTGCGAAAATCTCGGTTCGCCCGACGAAAGGGTCACTCGATCCGCAATTCCAGATATCGTCAACCAACGATTCTCACCACTCAATGTGATGGTCTTGGTCCGACACCCTGGCGTTCCCGATCAGCACATCTCCACCCATTCGCGCCGCTTGTTCGGAAACCCCGACGAACTCTTCCGGCAAAGCAAACCCAAACGAGGTCTCCTCACCCCCAGCGAAATTCGAACCGTGGCCCTCAGCGAAATGAACTTGAAACCAACCTCAATCGTTTGGGATATCGGAGCAGGAAGCGGTTCGGTTGCGATCGAAGCGGCCCAAATCGCGCGAAGTGGCAAAGTCTACGCCATCGAAATGGATGCCGAAGACTTTGGGCTAATGACCGAAAATGCAAAACTTTTCGCCGTAGACAACCTGGTCCCTGTCCTCGGGGAAGCCCCCACCGCTTGGGGCACCCTCCCTGACCCCGATTCGATTTTCATCGGCGGCACAGGACGTTCCGTTACCGAACTCGCTGCATCGTCATGGAAACGCTTACAAAAAAACGGCTGCTTGGTCGCCAATATGATGAGCATGGAATACGTCGTCGAATTGCAGCAATTGATGATCGCTCAATGGAACGTCGAGCCTCAACTCTGGATGATCCAAATCTCTCGAGGTACTTACCAACTCGAAAAACACCGCTTGGAAACATCCAATCCCAACTTCATCGTGAAAGCTATCAAAGAATAAGGTTACGGCCGGCAGTTCCTGCATATTGTCCGAACCTACCGGCTAGTTATGACCTGGCAGCTAACCTCCCGCCCAAGTGATTCAGCTAGCCTGGGTAATCCCTCGAGTCCCCGATAGTAACTCACGCAATTTTCTCGTCGGTGTTCAGTTACAGGACAATCCCACGGCAACTTGCTTCTGGGGCTTGCGTCGAAGCCTTCGGTTTTGGTAGCAATCCCCCTATGACCCGCATCGATCGCTACCTGCTAATTCTCTATGTTCGCGTCTTCCTGATCTGTTTCGTCACGCTCTCAGGACTGCTGATCATTGCGCAGGTATTTACCAATTTAGACGAGTTCATACAGTACGGGCGGAATAGAGGTAATTTCTTCCTCGCTCTCGCCGAGTACTACAGCCCCTACCTGCTGAGCATTTACGACCGGACGTGTGGACTGCTGACGCTGTTATCGACCATGTTCGTCATTGCATGGCTCTACCGTACCAATGAACTGACTGCGTTACTCGCAGCGGGCATCAGCAAAGCACGAATTGTCCGCCCCGTCATCGTCATGTCTGTTATCGCCATATTAGGGGCCGCATGCTCACGAGAACTTTTGATCCCAAAATGGTCTGCGACTTTGAGCAAGAATCCACAAGATCTCCAAGGGACTGAGCGATTGGTTCCGATGCGGCCGACTGAGGATGTCGACATGGGGATTCTAATCGCCGGCAGAAATCTGATCACCAATACACAATCGATCCAGAATCCTATCTTCAAATTCTATAGCCCCGCGTCCAATGTCACTTCTCAACTTAGCGGTACCGTTGCAATGTACTTGCCGGCGGACAAAACGCATGGCCAGGGATTCCGAATCGATGGGGTCAGTATCAATACCGCACTGACAGGGAAGCCATCCGTGCGTCAGGATGGGATCGACTACCTGCTTCTCCCTGCGGATACACCGTGGCTCACCGAAGATCAATGCTTTGTTCCGAGCAAGGTCGAGTACGACATGCTGAGAGGTGGAACCGCGAGACAATTCGCATCGACGTCGGATTTGATTTGGCGGCTCAAAAACCAGTCCGACTACTACGGAGAGGACCTCAAATTGATGGTCCACTCTCGATTCCTGCAACCGCTTCTCGACTTCACACAGCTACTACTCGGACTGCCGTTGATCCTTTCGACCCGCAACCGAAACGTGGTTCAATTGATTGTTGCTTGCGTAGCAACCTTCGGGCTGTTCTTTGCGGTATCCATGGCTCTCGGATCTTTGGGAACCAGCGGGACGTTGATCACGCCAGCGATCGCAGCGTGGGCTCCCCTCCTGATTTTTGGTCCAATCGCTTACGCGAGGACCAGGCAATCGATGATGGAGTGATGGGATTGACCTAATCGGTCGCATTGCTAACGTCTGTTGATCCTCATTCATTGCTATCCGAATCGTCCACGTCAGTGACTTTGCTCTTTGGTATCAACCGCAAGCGAATCGGCCCCTTGATCGATTCAATATCGCGTTCATCAATATCGACAACTTCATCCCTCTGAACGACCTCGATCATCCCATCGCGCACCATGTCAGCGGCTACCTCACGCACCAACGGCATGTGCTGACGCCATTTTGATCCAAAGGCGCGTGCTGCATCCGATGGGCAGATGCTTTCACCTTTCTTCAGGCACATCAACAGCCTCAAAATCTCGTCCCGAATGTCATTGTTGCTCGGGGCATCATGATCCATCCATCGAGTCTTCATCGACTCAACCTCCACGGTTTCTATCGACACGAACATGCCTTCTGTCGACACGAACATGCCTTCTGTCGACACGAACATGCCTTCTGTCGACACGAACATATCGGATAATGTCATCGACCAGAGAGCGTCGGATAATCATAAGTGATCTGCCAGTTGGCTCAATCGCAGTTATTTAAGGGAGCGCTGAGTTGGATTTTAGCCAATTGAGGATGCAAGCCAAAGCCGTCGTTGAAATGGACTCGTCGATGCTATCGTACTCACTAGGGAGCCCTGTTCTAGCGGTTTGGAGCAAATGGTTCAAATGGGGCAAAACCACCAACTCGGCATTTAGGTTGACGTTTCTCTCGATGATCGACGCGAGGCGATCCATATTTGGCTCAGGAAGAACTTGGGAATCGAGCTCTCCCCAAATCGCAAGCGTGGGACTATTGTGCAAGATCCAGTTCGAGGAGGGATCGTACGCCAAAAAGTATCTCATCCACGGACTCCGGAGTTGCTCAAACTGGAGGGTGACTTGTTCGATCACTCGCTTTTTGATCGCTTCCGCTTCGGGACCATTCGCGTTGGCAGCATCTCCTCCCGATAGATTCTTCAATGAATCCCATCGCTGCGAGATCGCTTTTCGAACTTCTCCCAAGGCCCGTTCATCATCGGGTGCAAATGCCATCGCGATCTGCTGCAAGTCCGATTGAAGGAGTCTCGCTCCCGCACGGCTTTCCTCATCGACACCCTCGAGTTCCGAGATACGGTCGATTTGAGATTTTAGGATTTCCGAACCAGGTAATGACGGGGGAGCCAACAGCACTAAGAATGCAACTTCGCGTTGCCAAGCGGCAACCATCGGTGCGATGATTCCGCCTTCGCTGTGCCCAAGCAATCCGACACGGCTCCTCTCGATGCCATCGATCGTCCGTGCATGTTGCCACACGCTCACGGCGTCGTCCGCGAAATCAGCCGTAGTCGATCGAAGAAAATCACCAGTGCTTTGCCCTACGCCACGGTCATCATAGCGGAACACCACCATTCCATTTCGCGCAAGGAAGCGAGCGATCTCCATGAAGGGTTTATGTGTTCCGATGGTCTCGTCCCGATCTTGCGGACCGCTGCCTGTGATCATCACCACTGCCGGCAACTTGGATTCTGCGGTTGCACCCGCGGGCCAAGTAATGGTTCCCGATAATTGGTAATCGCGATCTACGAGTTTCTTGCCATCGTACTTCGGTTTACGCGGGTCCACCCGTTCGATCACGAACGGTTCTTCTCGCAGCCCATCGGGCAGTTGCACCACGGCATTTTGCGACTCGTTCGCTTTCGTAGAACCTTTAGTCCCCTTGTCGTCTTCCCACGGAACTTCGACCACAGGTGGCGCACCATACGGAGTCTTTTCGATAAGTTGGACCAAAGCATCACTACCGATGGGTTCGGCTTCCAACTCCGAAACCCGATGCATTTCCAATGTCAACGGCAGGAAGCCTTGTTGGAGTTTCCCGACCAAGCCCGTCTTTGCTTCGTCCAACTTGGCGATGTACTTTGCTTTACCTGGTATGGCTGGGATCGAAAACTCGACCGTCGAATCCTTACCTGCAGCCATGGTGACCTCGAATCCATTTGCCTTCTCGGTCAACGAGTCGAAGACAACACGAGGCCTCTCGTCCGAGCCATACGGAGGTTTCGAATAAATACGGAACCGCAACGGTAGCTTTCGCCCCCCGAGATCTAAACTCCCTACCCAAGCCGAATTGGCCGCCAAACGCTCCTTGCCCTCTTCCGGAAGGCTAGCCGCCTTGTTCAATCGCAAGAGCAACGTTGCATCCCCTTGATTCAATTCTCCCTCGACCGCATCGCCAACTCGCTTGCCTACAAACGAGTACCCTGCGTTCGGATTGGAGGCAGGAGCCACCGAGAATGAGATCACTCCTGCGTCGCTGAGCTTGGCATCGCGCAATGGCAAGCTGTCCTGTGACTGGTCTGGGCTTGTAATCGATCCTTGCACCGTCGCGTTTCCATCAACCTTTTCAGAGCTAATCGAATCGATCCGCACAATCAAACGCAAATGCTGCTTCGGCGTTTCTAACCAACCAACCCAAACTCCCTGTACCTCGCCGTCTGCGCATGCGGCTTTGGCGCCCGGCGCAAGACCAACCAAGGAAAGTACCAAGGCACAAACGGCCATGAGCGAGGAATTGCGGAAGCAAGTATTACGGGAGATTGGGTACATGATGCGGGTTTGATTTCTAGTCATTACCATTTGAATGGATTTGCCGGGTATGCATTGTTGCTTGACCGCAGGCGTTCCGTCGAGCGATTGCTGGTTGGTGTCACACTTTAAACGCAAAAACCCAATGCGTTCGGATCGCACTGGGTTTTTGTCGAGAAAACATCGATTCCTCTGTGGTTGAGATCGACCACGGCTTTCGTCACACTTCGTTATCTTGATTTTCGATACTGGACGTACTCGACGATATCGATCTGACCGTTGCCGTTTTTGTCCACATCTGCAAACTTGGTGCTCTCGGACCATTCGTCCGGCGTGAGGAAGCCGTTCTTGTCCTTGTCAGCTTTATCGATTCGACGTTTGGCGAACGCGACGTTTGGATCGGAACTTCCCCCCGAGGATGGAGAGGATGCTGCGGCCATAGGCGCCCCACCACCTGCCGCAGGACCAGCGGCATCGCCCCCGGAACCTGTTGACGCTGTCGCACTGCTCGAACTCGAGGAGCCCGAACTGCTGGAACCTTTGAGATACCCTTTTTTCACCCCCGCCAAACACTCTTTGGCAGTGATGTATCCATCTTGATTGGTATCGAACTTGTAAAAATCCTCAAGCGAGGAGGCGTCCCACTTACGAGCGAACTCGCTCATCGAAACCTGATTATCACCATTCGTGTCGTCGCGAATGAACCACTCTGGAACTCCGACCGGACGAGGGGCAGCGCCGGTACTGTCGGTGATCCTAAAGCTAGCTTGCTTTTCAAACGGACGGGTGCCCCCCTTCTTTTCTTCGGCTTGGTTATTTTGCCCACCGCGATTGCTGTCGTTCCCACCCCGTTTATCACCTTCCTGGCCCTTGGTATCGCGCAGCTCGCGACGTCGTGCGTAGCGAGAAGCGACCTCTTCACGGGTCAGTTTGCCATCTTTGTTGCGATCCCATTGGGTCAATGGCTCACCCCATCTCGATTCTTTATACTCGTTTTCATCGATTGCACCATCAGAGTTCCGATCGAAGCGCCGCAACCGTTCATCGGCATCCCTCAAGTCTCGCTCCTCGACTTTGACGCTAAAACTCTGTGCGGACGAACCGAACCCCGGGACTGGAGACTTCTGAATTTTCACTCCGAAACCAGGAACAAGCGTCGCGGACTCCAAAGCTACCGCGTCATCTTCACCGCCCCCGCCAGGACCACCTCCGCCCCAAGGGGAACCACCGCCACCACTCCGCATTTGCTGAAACGCTTCGGTGATCACCGAGATTGGGATCGGCTTGCTAAGATCGATCTTCGGATTGCCCCTCGCCATACGGTCCAACATGAACCTCGCGGGGCCTTGGGCCTCCTCTGGATCGATGGAACCATTGCCATTGGTATCCATCCTGGAAATGAACTGGGACGGATCGAAACCGCCACCACCTCCGCCGAAGCCCCCCCCGCCAAAGCTCCCGCCGCCAAAGCCACCTCCACCCCAGGGAGATCCACCACCTCGGTCGCCACCCCGGTCACCTCCCCGGCCGCGATCACCGCCGAATCCGCTGCCACCCATCATCATCATGCCACCTCCCCCAAACGACGTGCCTGGAGGGCCACCCGGAAACCCGCCAGAGGGTGGTTGGGCGATTGCAGACGCGGCGTTCCATCCGCAGAGGGCTAGGAGTAGCAACGACCCTTTCCGGGTCTTCTTCCCAATCTGCGAACCGCAGAATCTCGAAGCAATTGCCTCAAAAACCATGGATTTCTGGTCCTCGCCACTGCTATCTGCCAATGCTTTTAATGCCATTTCCTTACGATCCTGGAAAATCGTTCACAAGTTTTCCGTCGTTTCGCCGGGCGCGATGCTCCCCGCAATTCTGTCTAGACTCTATCTTAATCAGACAGCGGGACTAGTTTCTATGAACACTCCGAAATCCAATTGGTTTTCATAGGAATTGAAATTCCTCTAAATCCTTTCCTGGACGGGGATTTGTGGCGATGCCGCGAAAGAGTTACAATCTCGGCCGGGTTCGACGTAGCGGTGCCGTCTCCTGGCGATTCCGCGACGTAATGCAAGCCGCATGGTGCCGCCTCTTGTCAATCCATCGCAGTCAGGGAGATTATCCGTGCAAGTCAACGTTTCCGCCCGCCATGGCCATCTAAAATCCGAAGATCAGGCCATCATCGTTGAAAAAGTCGAAAAGCTGCGACGCTTGTTCGACCGAATCAATGCCATCGAAGTCACTGTGGATTTGGAGCACTTGGACAAACCGTCGGTGGAAATCAACGTTTCCGCAGAACATTCGCAGGATTTTGTGGCGACGACAGAGTCGTCGACCGTTATTTCCGCGTTGGACATGACCATCGGCAAGGTTGAGCACCAAATTCGCAAGCACAAGGAACGAGTTACCGAGCACAAGGGGCCCAATGCTCGCCATACCTAGGATCGGACCTCGTCCCAAAAACCTGGGAATTACTTGGCTTTTCGGGAAGTTCCGCGAGAGCCAACTCCGCACGCACAGGTCAAGCACTTGATGGGACTCCGATCGATCGAAAACTACTGAGAGATCACCGTTGATAAAGCTTCTCCGATCGATATCGTTTGGTCGATACTGGTCGGAAGCCTGACGACGGACGGCCGCCCCCCGAACTTCATGCACATCATTCATTCCACTCCTTTCGCGGAGATTTCTCTCGCGAAACGCAAAATCTTTGAGGATTTCTAGTTCAATGAAATTTTCCGTTTTTATCGCCCCAAAAGCGATTCGATCCCAATTGGCATCCTCTTCGAAAGAAGGGGTAGTTGCCGAATTGGTGGAAGCCTTGGTCGCTGCTGGAGAAATCAATGCGGCGGACCAAGACGACATTATCAAAGCGATCTTGAAACGCGAGGAGCTTGGTAGTACCGGGATCGGCCGCGGGGTCGCGGTCCCACACACCAAGCACTCGAGCGTTGAGAAGCTGGTAGGTACCGTTGGCGTTAGTCCGGACGGACTCGATTTCGAGTCCCTCGATGGACAGAAAGCCTCGTTGTTCTTCCTGCTCGTTTCCCCTCCCGACCGTCCCGGAGATCACTTGAGAGCCCTGGAAAACATCTCGCGTCAACTTCGCGATGACCAGTTTTGCAAACTGCTTCGTCAGTCCAAAACGGCCGAGGATATTCAGGCTTTGCTCGAAGAAGCCGACCGCAGTCAATTCGGTGGCTAACGTGCAAACCAATTCAGCCATCATGCACCGTACCGTAACCGTCCTCAACCCAGAGGGGCTGCACATGCGCCCCGCGGACAAACTCGTGCGCGCAGCAACGGCTTTTCAGTGCCAGATTGAACTGGAACGGGCAGGGCAAATCGCAGACTGCCGGTCGATGATCAGTCTACTTACCTTGGGTGCAATGCAAGGTTGCGAGCTGGTGCTTCGCGCCCAAGGCCCCGATGCGGATGCGGCGATCGAAGCGATCTCGCATTTGTTCGATTCCCAATTCAATGAACCTTAAACTCAAAGTGAATTAGTTGCTCCGCGAAGGGAATGATTCCCGTTCTCTGACGGAAGCAACGAGAAACTACAGCATGCTGGAATTGCAGGGCATCGCGGTTTCCCCGGGTGTTGCGATCGGAAAAGCTCTTGTTTTCGACCGCGAAGGGTATAGCCTTGCGCGCTGCTTGATCGCTCGTGAAGAAACCGAGCGGGAGTGGCTGCGTCTGGTCGAGGCTGTCGAAAAAGCCAACCGGAAACTTGAGGAGAGCCGCGAACAAACAACCGCAACCTGGGGCCAGCACCTGGGCGGTATTTTTTCTGCTCAGCAGCAACTTCTCCTCGACCCTCATGTTCGGTTTGAAACAGAGCACTTGATCCGCGACAAGCAATACTCGGCCGAGTACGCTGTCAGTGAAGTATTCGCCAAGTACGCTGCAGCGTTTCGACGAGCGAGCTCGTCATTCCTCGCCGACCGGGCATCGGATGTCCGGGACGTCGAACGTGTATTGCTTGAGGCGCTATCGGGCAAACCCGCTCCGACCCTTCGTGAACTGCCTCACGAAGCCATCGTTGTCAGCCATGATTTGACCCCCGGCGAAACCGCCGCCTTCGATCCATCGAAAGTCTTAGGGATCTGCACCGAAGCGGGCGGCCCTGGTGGTCATACCGCGATCGTCGCTCGTGGGATGGAAATACCTGCTGTCGTCGGCGTTGGGAACTTCCTGCATAACATCCGATCGGGCGACGAAGTCATTGTCGATGGGCATCTCGGCCGCATCATCGTATCTCCTGACGACGCCACGCGAGAGCGGTATCTTTTGCGCCGCAAAGCCCGCGAATCGATCGCCACAAAACTTCAAGAACTTCGCGACCTACCTGCGATCACCAGCGACGGTGTGCGGATCGAATTGATGGCCAACGTCGAGTTTCCGCATGAAACCGAGGCTTGCCTCGCTCGCGGCGCCGACGGTGTCGGGCTCTACCGGACCGAGTTTCTTTACTTGGGTCACGACTCAGAGCCAACCGAAGAAGAACACTATCAGGCTTACTTGCAAGTCGTACGCGACATGAAAGACAGACCTGTGGTTATTCGAACGCTCGATTTGGGAGCGGACAAAATGGGCATGGTTCGCCCAGCAGAACCGGAAAACAATCCGTTCCTCGGATTGCGGTCGATCCGGCTCAGCTTGAGAAACCCTGCTTTGTTCCGAGTCCAAGTGCGAGCGATCTTGCGAGCTGCATGCGCAGGTGACTGCCGAATTATGTTTCCGATGGTTACCACCTTAGACGAATTGCGCAGTGCTCGTTTTTTACTCCGAAGTGTTTCGGAGGATTTGTGGGCGGAAGGGAACTATACCCCTTGCGCTGTCCAAGTCGGCATGATGGTCGAGGTGCCGGCTGCTGTTTTGATGTTGGACCGTTTCATCGACGAAATCGATTTCGTCAGTATCGGCACCAACGACTTGACGCAATACACGCTTGCAGTGGACCGAAGTAACGATTCGGTCGCTGACCTTTATCAAGCGTGCGATCCTGCCGTGTTGCGACTGATCCAACGAACGCATCAGATCGTTTCTGCGCACGGCAAATCTACCAGCGTGTGCGGGGAAATGAGCAACAATCCAGCTCATGCACTCCTGCTGGTAGGCATGGGGATACGAACGCTGAGCCTGGCTCCAGCCGCTATCCCCGTCATTAAGAAAGCCATCCGCTCTGTCACACTAGGACAATGCGAAGCCATGGCATGGCGAGCGCTGCGACTGAGTACCGCGCGCGAAGTCGAAGCCTTCTTAATGAATCAACTCGCCGGGCTTGTGCCCGAAATCGTGCTTCAAGCATGACAAACTTCAACAGCAAGATACATACTCCGTATCCGCTGACACATAACAGGAAATCAATGCAAAGGAAATTCAGCGTACGATGAAGAAGGAAATGCTCATCAACGTCTCCCAAGCAGAAGAGTGTCGAATCGCACTTCTGGAAGACGGTACCCTCGAGGAACTCTACACCGAACGAACCAGCCAAAGCAATTGGGTTGGAAACATCTACAAAGGCAAGATTGTCAATATCGAACCGAGCATCCAAGCCGCATTCGTGGACTTTGGAGTGGGTCGAAACGGGTTCCTACACATCAGCGACATCGAACCTCAGTACTTCCGCCAAGCGGGCTACGACCCGGCGGAAATCATGAGTGGCCACAACCCGGGTATCGACGATGATGACGACGAAGACTCCGATTCGGACAAAGGTGGTCGAGGCTCCGCCGGTCGGCATGGCAGCTCGATACACCCCAAAGGAGGCCGACTCCGTAGCGGACGCCCTCGTTTCAAGCCACCCATCCAAGAGATCTTTCGCCGGGGTGACGAAGTTCTCGTGCAGGTGATCAAGGAGGGTATCGGGACCAAAGGTCCAACCCTCTCGACCTACATCAGCATCCCCGGTCGATACCTCGTCCTCATGCCGTCGCTAGGCCGCGTCGGTGTCAGCCGAAAGATCGAAGACGAAGACGAACGTCGAAAACTCAAATCGATGATGCTCGAACTCGATATCCCCAAGGGCGTCGGGTTCATTGTTCGCACCGCCGGCCAAGAACGCTCGCGCAAGGAACTTTCTAGAGACGTTGCGTACTTGCTCCGCCTCTGGAAAGGCTTGGTGCGTCGCATCAAGAACCAACCAGGTCCATGCGATGTCTACGAAGAGAGCGATATCATGATTCGCACCATTCGAGACACGTTCACCGAAGACATCGACTCAATCGTTCTCGATCATCCCGATGCGTTCAATCGCGCGAAAGAGTTCATGGAACTGGTGATGCCTCGCTATGCGAACCGGATCCAACTCTACGATAGCCGCGAACCACTGTTCCATCACTACAAACTGGAACAGGAAATCGCCAAGATCCATCAGCGTGTGGTTCCGCTCAAGGGTGGCGGATCGATCGTGATCGATCCTACCGAAGCCCTCGTCGCGATCGACGTCAATAGCGGTAACTTCCGCGGCAACGAAGACAATGCCGAAGAAAACGCATTCCATTTGAATCTCTCCGCGGCCAAGGAAATCGCAAGACAATTGCGTCTCCGAGACCTCGGCGGCGTCATCGTGAATGACTTCATCGATATGCGCAAAGAATCGCACCGACGCAAAGTCGAAAAGTCGCTCCGAGATGCGATGAAACGGGATCGGGCTCGGACGAAAATACTCCGCACTAGCCCCTTCGGCCTGATCGAAATGACCCGCCAACGGATCCGACCCAGCTTCAAACGAAGTGTTTACGAAGACTGCCCATGCTGCCGCGGTCGCGCTCTGGTGAAAACCGCCGAGAGCATGTCGATCGAAGTCACCCGACTGCTGATGCTCGCATGCCAACAGCAAGGATCAGCCAAGGTCGTGGTGCGCGTGAACGAAAACGTCGCCGCTTACCTTAACAACCGAAAACGTCGCGAAATCATCTCGCTCGAAGAGAGCTCGGGCGTTTCGATCCAAATCCTCGGAAGCGATTCCCAATTTCCAGAACACCTTGAAATGGACTGCCGAGACAAGGACGGGGGGCTGATTCCGCTAAACTTTCTCGCCGATCAGAAATAACTGATCGACGCATGCTGACCGCCTAAAAAATGCTCGCCGCCGGCTTGGAGTACTCCAAATGAATACATTGCTTCTTGTATTTGTTCTGCTCTACCTTGTAGGGACTCTAGCCGTCGGCGCGTGGGCAGGCACACGGATCAAAAACACCGAAGACTTCGCAGTGGCAGGACATAGCTTGCCCCTAATCATGGTCATCACGACTAGCTTCGCGACCTGGTTCGGGGCGGAGACCGTCATGGGGATCCCTGCCAAGTTCGTCGACGGGGGGCTTAAAGCGGTCATCGAAGACCCATTCGGCGCATCGATGTGCTTGGTCCTAGTCGGACTGTTATTCGCGACTCGACTCTACAAGATGAAACTGCTGACGATCGGCGATTTCTACCGCAAGAGGTTCGGGGTCATCGTCGAAGTCATGTGCTCGATCATGATCATCATCAGCTACCTCGGTTGGGTCGCCGCCCAAATCACCGCCTTGGGATTGGTCTTTTCGATTCTTTCGGCCGATCAAATCAGCCAAGAAGCAGGCATGGTCATCGGAACTGTCCTGGTGCTCGTCTACGTCATGATGGGGGGAATGCTCGCGGTGGCTTGGACCGACTTCATTCAGATGATCGTACTCGTCATCGGCTTGTCCTACATCGCGTGGACATCCTCCGAGATGGTTGGGGGAGCAAAGAGCGTCTTCAGCCTCGCCGACCAAAAGGGATGGTTTCAAATACTCCCCGAAACCAACATCAAAGATTGGGCCTTCTTCATCGCGGCCGCAATCACCATGATGTTCGGCTCGATTCCCCAACAAGACGTCTTCCAACGGGTGATGTCGGCCCGGGATGTCAAATCAGCCCGCCTCGGTGCGATCATCGGCGGCCTATGCTACCTCGCATTCGCTTTCGTTCCTATGTTCATCGTCTGCGCCGCCCTCCTCAAAATGCCAGAACATGCGGCGGAACTGCTGGAGAACGATCCTCAAAAAGTTCTCCCTACAATGATCCTGGACCACATGCCTTTCATCGCCCAAGTCTTCTTCTTTGGGGCATTGGTCTCAGCAATCAAATCCACTTCTTCGGCTACGTTGCTAGCACCATCGACGAGCTTCGTCGAGAATATCTTACGGCATCTGGTCCCAAACCTTCGTGACAAACAACTCTTGCTCGCGATGCGTCTGACGATCCTGATCTTCACCTGCATGGTCCTGACCTACGCGATCCTCGCAAAAGGCACCCCGATTTACGAACTGGTCTCAAGCGCCTATCAAGTCACCTTGGTCGGGTCCTTCGTTCCACTAACAGCAGGACTTTACTGGAAAAAGGCGACCACCCAAGGAGCCGTTTGGTCCATTGTCCTCGGCATTAGTTTGTGGGCTATCGTCTCCTTCTCAAGCTCTATTCCGGGGCTAGCTGGTTTAGACTCGTTGATTCCATCGCAACTCTCCGGACTATTCGGCGCGATACTCGGTATGGTCGCTGGATCGCTTGGCCCCCAATGGATCGGCAATCGATGCCATATCAACCTTGATCACATCGGCGACCTGGAACACCAACACGTCTAGGTTTCATTCGATTTACAGTTTTCTCATTCACTATCTCCAGAGCATTCAACATGGCTAAGAAAAAAGCATCGCCCAAATCCTCGAAAAAGAAGAACCCAGGCCGCATCGTGATGCGCACGGGCGAGGCCCTCGTGGAATCGACCGAAGCATGGTCGGCGGCGGAACCAGAAGTCATCATCGGGGAACTCGATGGTCCAGTCGGATACGCGATCGCCAACATGATCGGCAATCAATCCAAAGGCCACTCAAAGATCTTCGCAATCCTCAATTGCGATGTCCAAGTCCGACCGGCAACGGTCATGGTCAGCAAAGTGACCGTGAACAATGAAAAGTACACCAACATTTTGATGGGTACCGTCCAAGCAGCCATCGCCCACGGGGTTTTAGACGCGGTGCGCGAGGGGCATATCCCCAAGGCCAAAGCGAACGACCTTGGCATCATCGTTTCGGTGTGGCTCGACCCATCAATCACGACCGCCAAGTACGATCCGGAAGTGCTGTTCAAGACCAATCGCGAAGCAACTACAAAGGCAATTGCCAAGGCGATGAACAACGAACCAGGAATCGACTGGTTGCTCAAAAACCAAAACACAGTACAGCATTTCTTCCACCAACTCGCGGTCGAAGGCAAGCTGTAATCAATCGAGTCCACAAACCCGTAACGCTTATCAACTCAAACCTCCCAGGATCCAACTTCGCGCTCTTCGCGCCTTCGCGTGAAACATGGTTCGGAATTGCGGCACGCGAAGCCGCGAAGGGGAGTACGACAGATGATCCGCGGGCATCTAAAACCAACAGGTGAATCGCCATCTGCTGCACCGGGATCCTTCGACGGATTCGGGTATGCCGTGCAGCGGATGGCGGTTAACACCGCATGGAGGAATACCAAGTACCAACTCAATGATGGACATCATGCGGATTAGTATTCCAACGAACGTATCCGCACCGACGACGATCGAAGGTATCACGTTCGCGTCGTCGGTGAGACACTACTGCTTCTTAACTTCGATTTTTTTACCGCGTCCCTCCGAGTTCTTCGGGAGCGTAACCGTCAAAACCCCATCCTGGTACTTTGCATCAATTTTGTCAGCGTCAACTCCGATTGGCAAAGTCATGGATTCATAGCAGCATTTGCACTCCTGGTACGCGTCCCCTTTCTCTTTCTTCTCGCCCTTGTGGTTCGCTTGGAGGATGAGCCGATCACCGCAAATACGAACGTCAAAATCGCTTGCTTCGAAGCCTGGCGCATCGGCCCGAAGCACGAAACAGTCATCACGGTCATCGACATTGATTTTCCAAGCCCAGTCGCGTCCGTAGTCGTCCAAGACAATGGGGAAATTTGCGCAAGACGATCGAACATTTGGTCGAACTCATTTTGCATGCTTCGTAACAATGTTGATAATTCCTTTGGTACAGAGAGCGGTGTATCCTTGCGAGTGATCTCATTGGGAGTTTTTGGTTTATTCATAGTTGTTGCCATTTTTACACCTCATTTTTGAACGATTTTGAAAATGGTGAGACCAGCAATCTGAGTTGATTATGCACCGGATCCGATCCTTCAAACGCCCTCCTTTCAACGCATCAAGCATTTCGAATTCGGCTTGGAATCCAAGGTGTTTTGAATTGAATACAGCTTGTGTCATGCGGTCCCGATTTTATTTTCCAACCGCACGATGGAGCTTGTAGCAAATCGCATTGGACGCTTTACCTTCATACGAATTCCTGCGTCATTGAGGATGTTGAGAAAACTCAACTGGCGTGCGAGATCGTCAAACCGAGAGGTAGGTCTTGCCGACGAAACAACCATGAGATGCCGACGGAGTTCGGTATCGCTACTGGACGAGACCAACAGCAGAACCGGGATGTTCCGCAGACCCACGTCATGCTCCATCGTCGTAAGTACTTCCTCACTATCCAATCCGTCCAACTCGATCCCAATCACCAATACATCGGGTACCGAATCACGAATTAAAAATAAGCATTCGAAGACGTCGCTGGCCAACTCGACATCATGCCCTCGGGACCACAAGTGCGATCGAAATGGTCTCAGGAACGAAACGTTCCTATCCGCAATCACAATTCGCATTTTGCACTCTCCAATCGTCGTGGATAAGACTCTGGGTATCCAATCCACCAAGCATCCGAACTTGGCTACAGCAAACTCCGTGCTGTTTGACATTCGTAATTGTCCGATTTCCAGCAACATATCCAATCAGAGGTTTTCTGATTCCGGGATGGTGGAAATCACCATACACTCATCGATGCGTTCCTAACACCACAAGAAAACGGACAAGCCTTTTAGGCTCTTATTGGTGTTTCTATCTCGATTCTAATCATCGAACATTGCAAAGCGACTTGCTCTGAATGCGATCGATTGAACGTTGATGCTTCACGACGCTAAAAGTTCATCCGCAATCAAGCACGCCTGTTTGAGTACTGTTTCCGTTGCCAAGCGCTGCATATCCGCGGCAACGAAGTCCGGCCATCTTTGACTGCGATATCTTCGACGCGGCTCCCAAAGGCGGCATGGCGTCGATGGAGCATCCTATCGTGTAGATATAGGTATAACTCGTATTGTTTCGGGTGAGCGACTACTCGTCAGCGATTCGGGAAAATTATCCGCAACGACGGCAAAGGCCTTCGAGTTGACTTTGGACTCGCTTGGCTGCTGCATGAGTTTGTAAAACACATCCTGGATTTTTCTTGTCAAGGCCAAGAGTATGCCTTACTCCAGCATTGGTGACAAACCAAGCGTCACGGTCTTTGCGATACCAAGATTTGGACTCACGGGTTATCGGAAAATCCCCTGCCGTAAAAGAAACACGAATGCACCGTGCAAGCCGAAGGACGCCGAGAAGGGACCTGGCAGGGTCCCTTCTGGCCTAACTACTTTTGGAGAGACGATTCTCTACCGAACTCGGGAAAACCATCAAAAATCAATACACCCATCTGGATTCGATACCACCAACGAAAACACAAGGGAAAAGCGATTCCAAGGGTTCCGTGATCCCATCGGTGATCCCATTCGATGTTGTCGAGCTGATCGAACTGTGGCCCATTCTCGATGACGATGGCAAGGCCCAAGTGCTGCGGATGGCGCGAGCGTTGGCGAGTGATCGATCAGAACGTGGAGCGGATACCTGATGAGGGTACAATGGGTACCCCCCCCCCGGTTGCTTGGGTCCCTTC
>Ga0194130_10004635_pt1 | contig 17309 bp, 16 predicted proteins | sample TA2KigsurfametaG_FD_160084 | JGI IMG/M metagenome (GOLD analysis project Ga0194130, IMG submission 160084) | Freshwater microbial communities from Lake Tanganyika, Tanzania - TA2015050 Kigoma 12 surface | ecosystem: Environmental > Aquatic > Freshwater > Lake | place: Tanzania: Lake Tanganyika... | reverse complement strand
CGTAAGTGTGCGGAAACAAACAAAAGTCGATTTTTACGTTTTTTCAGAAGTCCGGAGCTTCGCCACACCTTCGCTGTTCCGGGCCAAAGTGGGGAGTGCGGAGAGCTGGTGAGAAATCCGGGTTAGCCCGGCTTCGCCATGCGCCAGGAACTCATCTCGCCACTCGGTGAGGGTGGCGACCGTCACCCGATACTTCCGCGAAGTACTTTCCAGATCCGCACCGCGGAGCAACTCCAGGATCACGCTCACCTTGCGTGCTGCGGACCAACGGCCAGCCCAGGCCCGGCCGGCCGACGATTCCGGGGACTGCTCAGTCGCCCTCCGGGCTCCTTCCGCAGCCCCGGAATCGTGTTTGTTTTCTCTCGACATCGAACATCTCCTTTCGAACATTTTCTCTATGAAATGTCCCAGGGAGCTGTCCATCAAAATCGCGGAGCGGGAGAGTTCTCGCAGCATCTGGCGTTGACGAGCAGTGTGTCGGGCGGGAGTGTAGGGTGTTTGTTTTATCTGGCTGGCTTGCGAGCGGCGGAGAAGCCCGCTCCCGGCAGGCTGCTGGAGGTAGCTTCGGAATCGTCTTTGAGCCACATTGCCTGGGGGTTGGCGTTCCGGGATCTGTTGCGATTCTTCTTCCCGATTGGAGCCGTGTTTGGGTGGGGCAATCGCGCCTGGGCTCTGGAGAAAGCCTGGCGCCGCTTTCAGGATTTCCCGGTGCATACCAGTTTGAGCGACTGGGAGCGGGATGTGGCGGCAGGTAAGCTACCGGCATCGGTGTTCAACGCAACGCTGGTCGAAACCGGAGACCGGTTTGCAATCTCGACGGTGGACCTGGTGGATCGAACCAATGACCGGGAATTGCGCCGGGAGTTCCAGCACCTATACCCAGGGCTTGAGATTCGCGCGACGACGGCAGCTGGATTGAGCGCTGCATTCCCGGTTGTATCGCCTTCATCGCAGATCTGGGTGCATCCGAAGGAAGCAGCCATACCTGATCCCGGCAAACGGTATCACATCACCGATGGCGGCTTTTATGACAACTACGGGGTGGTAAGTGCGATCGAGTTCCTTGAGAAGGGTCGGAAGGAGTTGCAGGAAGCGATGCCAGAAGTGATGGTAATCCGAATCTCTGGCGCAGTGAGTGAGGCCAAAGACGCAAGCAGCAATTCTTTCTACTTTCAAATGAGAGCACCGTTGAAGGCGCTGGTGAATATGCGGTCGGCCTCCCAATCAGTACGGAATGATATGGAATTGAATCTGCTCGATCAGGTGATGAGCTGTTTAGAAACGGCGGATTTTCCCTACCCATATCCTTATGAGCCGCTGACCTGGCATTTGACCCAGGCGCAGAAGGATGAAATCCGCGAGGCGGTGAAGAACCCTTCGATTCAGCAACAGTTGGACCGGGTGGAACGATTTCTGAGTCCGGGTGCTGGTTGTGCGGCGAATGCCTGAATGTTCGATGTAGAATTGAGCGCATGATGACCCGCCGCTCCCTGCTGGCCGCTGCACCCTACGCCTTCGTGAAAGGGGCGGCAACGCCAAAACGAAACGTACTGTTCATTGCCATCGATGACATGAATGACTGGATTGGTTGCCTGAACGGATACCCAGGAGTGCAAACCCCAAATCTGGACCAATTGGCACGGCAAGGGGTGCTGTTCCGGAGCGCGCATTGTGCGGCGCCTTTGTGCAATCCAGCACGGTCAGCAATCTTCACCGGGCGGCAGCCTGCGACAAGTGGGGTCTATCACAATGATCAGCCGTATCTCGGGGCAGAAGGTGCTGCCGAGATCGTAAGCCTCAATCAACACTTTAAGAATTCCGGCTATATCACTCTAGGATCTGGCAAACTCTATCATGGAACCTATGGCAAGTTTGCAGATAAGAAGGGCTGGGACGACTTCCGGCTGACATCGGATTCTTGGAAGCTACCGAGCCCGGGATTGCAAGGGGGAGCGGCAGCGCAAGGCAACTTCGACTTTGGACCGACCGCCACGGGTGATGAACAGATGATGGACTTTGCGACGGCGGATTGGGTAGGCGGACACCTGAGCCGGAAGCAGCCGTCCCCGATGTTTTTGGGGTTTGGCGTAACGAGGCCTCATCTGCCCTGGTACGCGCCAAAGAAGTATTTTGATATGTATCCGTTAGATGCCATAACTCTACCAATTGTGAAAGAGGATGACCTCTCGGATGTTCCAGCTGTGGGCAAGAAGATGGCATTGCAGAACCGGGATCATGCGCGGATCACGGGGGCGGAGGGATGGAAGAAAGCAGTGCAGGCCTACCTGGCATCGATCACCTTTGCGGATGCCATGGTGGGTAAGGTGTTGCGCGCCCTTGAGACTGGCCCGCATGGAAACAATACTACCGTCATGCTCTGGAGCGACCATGGTTGGCATCTGGGCGAGAAGAACCACTGGCGGAAGTTCACGTTGTGGGAGAGATCTACGCGGAATGTGTTGATGGTAAAAGCACCTGGCGCAACGCAAGCTGGTGGAATCTGCGATTCTGCCGTGAGCATGATGAACCTTTACCCCACACTTGTGGACCTGGAAGGCATGACAAATCCGACCAAGCAGGATGGGGTTTCCATGGTGCCGCTGCTGAAGAACCCGAAGGCTCGCTGGAACCGACCGGTACTGACCACATACGGTTTTCGAAATCATGCGATCCGAACAGGCGGGGTTAATGAAGGTTGGAGATATATTCGCTATAACGATGGTGGAGAAGAACTTTACGATCGAGCGAAGGATCCGAATGAATGGACGAACCTGGCGGGAAAACCCGAGTTCGCCAAGAAGCAGGCCGAATTGAAGGCGATGCTGCCGCAGCTGGAGGCGGCGGAGGCACCGCGAGTGAAACCCGACGCTTCTGATGTCTAGTTAATTTGTGAATCAATTGAGATTTTCCTTCTCTTCGCCCTTCTTGTGCCGATAAGAAGTCATGGACCTGGGGCTGCTGGAAATTCTTGTTTCACAGCAAAAATTCCGCTCAGAGAAGAAATCGTATTGCCCCACAAGAAAAGAAGAGCGTATAATTGTAGTTTAAAAGTATGCGGCCTTTGTGTGCCTGAAAAGGTGGAGGCCGAAAAAGTACCGAGGAAGCCTAATGAAGCCGATCTTCCCCAAGTCGCTAGATTTTCTGATTCGTGCCGCAGGCGCGGGTCTGGGATTCACGATTTTGACGAGTGTTGTAGCTTATACCTACTTCACCTTGCCTGTTGTCCAAGACACCGGGTATCGCCCGGAACAGCCGGTTCCGTATAGTCACAAGCTACACGCCGGAAACCTGGGAATGGACTGTTACTACTGCCACAACACGGTGACCAAGGCCGGGTTTGCGGCGGTGCCCTCGACGGAAACTTGTATGAACTGTCATACCCGCGTGAAGACGGATTCTGCGTTGCTTGCGCCGGTTCGTAAGAGCTACGCAACGGGTGAGCCTGTGAAGTGGGTCAAGGTGCACATTCTGCCGGACTACGCGTACTTCAATCACTCCGCTCACGTAACGGCGGGCGTGAGCTGCGTCAGCTGCCACGGGCGTGTGGACCAGATGGTGGAAATTACTCAGGTGAAGCCGCTGAACATGGGTTGGTGCCTGGAGTGCCATCGCAACCCTGCACCGAATCTTCGTCCTGCAGAATTGGTGACCAAGCTGGACTGGGAACCCCCAGCGGGCAAGACGGCCACTGAAATCGGCATGGAAATTGTAAAAGCCAAAGGCATCAATCCGCCCGTGAATTGCGGCGGGTGTCACCGCTAAAGCGGATCGGGAAAAGGATTGGGAACGATGAGTCTTGTTCAAATCAGCAATATAAAACCGAAACGGTTGCCACTGGATCAACTGGGGCAGACGCCTGAGTTTCAGAATTGGGCCAACGGAGTGGAAGCTCCGGAGATGGACAGCAATAGCCGCCGCGACATCCTCAAGCTGATGGCCGCTGGTGCGGGCCTGGCCGGGCTGGTGAGCTGCCGCCGTCCCCAACAATACATCGTCAGTTTCTCGAAGGGTGTGGATGACCTGATCCCAGGCAAGCCACGGTTCTACAACACGGTATACAACCTGGGCGGCGTGGCCCAGGGTCTTCGCATTGAAGCCAATGATGGACGCCCGACCAAGGTCGAAGGTAATCCGGTGCATCCGGGTTCAAAGGGCGGATCGAGCACGTATTCGCAGGGAAGCTTGTTGAACCTGTATGATCCCGACCGTTGCAGTTTTGTGATGAAGGATCAGGCAGCTTCCAGTTGGGAAGCTTTCGAAACCTTTGCGAAGGATCACTTCTCGAAGCTGGGCGAAGGCGAAGGACTCGCGTTTGTTTGCGAACGGAATGCTGGCGATAGCTGGCGCGCCGTGATGGCTGCGGCGACCAAGAAGTGGCCAAAGGCGTTGTGGCTGCACTGGGAAGCGTTGAACAACGACAATGCAGTGCTCGGCGCACAGAAGGCGACAGGAACGGCGGCGGAGCCGGTGTATGCCTTCGACAAGGCCGATGTGGTTGTGGCGCTCGACAACGATTTCCTCGGTGTCGATGTCAGCTCGATCGAGCCGACCAAGCTGTTCTCGAAGAAGCGCAAGGTCTCCAAGGCCGGCGATACGATGAACCGGTTGTATGTCGTGGAAGGCCATTTCTCTTTGACGGGATCCATGGCAGACCATCGGCTGCGGTTGAAGCCGAGCGAAGTTGCCGGATTTGCCGCTGAAGTGCTGAAGCTGGTGAGCGGTACTGAAGAGATCAAGGTTGAAGGCGAAGGTCGCAAGAAGTTCGCCAGTGCACTGGCCAAGGACTTGAAGAAGAATGCGGGCAAGAGCATTGTCTGCGCGGGTCCGCGTCAGTCGCCGGAAGTGCATGCGCTGGCGCTGGCGATCAATCAGTCGCTTGGCAACATGGGTGCAACCGTGAATCTGCTGCAGCCGTTGACTCCCCCGCAAACCGAAGCGCTGAAGGCGTTTTCGGCAGCGTTGGGCGGCGGCAAGGTTTCGACGCTGGTGGTGCTGGGTGGAAACCCGGCTTACACGATGCCCTCGGACGTGAATTTTGCCGCTCGGGCCAAGAAGGTAAAGACGATGGTCCACCTCGGTCTCGAACATGACGAGACGGGGATGATCGCGGGTTGGTGCCTGCCGCAGGCGCATTATCTTGAAGCCTGGGGTGATGGACGCGCTGCTGACGGAACGGCTTCGATCCAGCAGCCGGTAATTGCTCCGTTGTTTGGTGGCAAGACCTCGACGGAAGTTCTGGCGATGCTGGCAGGAATGCCGGAAACCAAGGGCTACGATCTGGTGAAGAACCACTGGACAGCTGGTTTTGCGGGTGACAAGGAGAAGGCGTGGCGCAAGGCGCTGCACGATGGCGTGATCGAAGGAACTGCCTTTGCCCCGCTGAAGTTGACTGTTGACGTGAAGAAGATTTCGGCTGAGCCGGTGCCTTCACCGACCAGCGACGCTGAAATTCTGTTCCTGGCCGCCAATGGCGTTTACGATGGCCGGTTTGCCAACAATGCCTGGTTGGTTGAGTTGCCCGACCCGATCACGAAAGTGGTTTGGGACAACTGCGTAACAATGTCGAAGAAGACCGCCGAAAGCCTGAAGGTCAACATGGGCTTCATTGCGGAAGAAGGCGACATGGTAACGCTCACCGTGGGCGGGGCCTCAGTGTATCTTCCCGTGGTGGTCGTGCCCGGACATGCTGATGGCGTGTTTGGTGTGACCCTCGGTTATGGCCGCGAAAAGGTTGGCCGCGTTGGCAAAGGCGCAGGCTTCAATGCTTACACGCTGCGGACTTCGGCCGGTATGGGCTATGCCCCGGTGAAGGCAGCCAAGGCTTCCAAGTCGTACCAGTTGGTGCGGACGCAGGACGATCCGGCTGGTGACTCGCAGAACAATCGCCCGATTGTACGCGAGGCGACGCTCGAAGATTTCAGCAAGGAACCGAAGTTTGCTCAGGAAGTAACCGGTCCTCCTCTCGAGAGCTTGTTCCCGGATTGGGAATACGACAAGGGCAACCAGTGGGGCATGACGATTGACCTGAATCAGTGCACTGGCTGTAACGCCTGTTTGGTGGCCTGCTTCAGCGAAAACAACATCCCGATGGTGGGCAAGAAGATGGTCGCGATGGGTCGCGAAATGCACTGGATTCGCCTGGACCGTTATTACGCTGGCGATGCCGACGAAGCGACGGTGGCCTTGCAACCCATGAACTGTCAGCAGTGCGAAAACGCACCTTGCGAAAGCGTTTGCCCGGTGGCGGCAACCGTTCACTCGCCCGAAGGGTTGAACGATATGGCCTACAACCGCTGTATCGGTACCCGCTACTGCATGAACAACTGCCCGTACAAGGTTCGTAAGTTCAACTACCTGAACTGGACCAAGTCCAAGACGGAACTGGAGAATCTGGCTTCGAATCCGGATGTCAGCACGCGTATGCGCGGTGTGATGGAAAAGTGCACCTACTGTACGCAACGTATCTCTGAAGGAAAGATTGCAGCCAAGACGGATCCGGCTGGTCGGCGTGCGGTGCGGGATGGCGACATCCTCACGGCTTGCCAGCAGACCTGCCCGGCCGATGCAATCTCGTTCGGTAACATTCTCGACCCGAACTCTGAGGTGGCCAAACTGAAGGCTTCGCCTCGCAACTACGCGCTGCTTGCGGAATTGAACGTCCGGCCGCGCACAACCTATCTGGCCAAGCTGCGGAATCCGAATCCGGATCTCGCGACCGAAAAGAAAGCGGCGGCAGCCCACTAGGCGTAGCTCATGAAGGAGTCAGGAACTATGGAAAATTTGACACTGACAAAGTCCGACCTCGATGCGATTTCGCCTCGGATGGTGCTGGACAAAGGCACGCGGCCTACCGGGTATAGGGAAGTCACCGAAGACGTTGTCTCGATCGTCGAAGTAAAAACTCCGGCGGCCTGGTGGGTGGCCTTCGTAGTCAGCTTTCTGGTGATGTGCATGCTGTTCGGTATGCTCGCCTATCAGGTGGCCACGGGCGTCGGCGTCTGGGGTAACAACTCCCCGGTTGGCTGGGCCTGGGACATTACGAACTTCGTGTTCTGGATCGGCATCGGCCACGCCGGAACGCTGATCTCGGCCATTCTGTTCCTGTTCCGTCAGAAGTGGCGCACCTCGATCAACCGCGCGGCAGAAGCGATGACGTTGTTTGCGGTGGCTTGCGCTGGTATCTATCCTGTCTTCCACGTCGGCCGCATCTGGCGCGCCTACTGGTTGTTCCCGATTCCGAATACCGATTTGCAGATGTGGCAGAACTTCCGCTCACCGCTGCTGTGGGACGTGTTCGCAATCTCGACTTATGGAACGGTTTCCGCCTTGTTCTGGTATGTCGGTTTGATTCCTGACCTTGCTACGGTGCGCGATCGTGCAACTGGACTGCGCGCAAAGATTTATGGTTTCCTCAGCCTTGGCTGGCGCGGTTCCGCGGTTCACTGGAACAACTACGAAATGGCCTACATGTTGCTGGCTGGTTTGTCCACACCGCTCGTATTGAGCGTGCACACCATCGTTAGCTTCGACTTCGCAGTTTCCGTTCTGCCGGGCTGGCACACGACGATCTTCCCGCCGTACTTCGTCGCCGGCGCCGTGTTCAGCGGCTTCGCCATGGTAATGACGCTGCTGGTGATCTTCCGCAAGTGGTTCCACCTAGAACATCTGGTGACGATCAAACACCTTGAAAACATGAACAAGATCATGCTTGTGACCGGAACTGTTGTCGGTTACGCGTATGGCACAGAGTTCTTCATTGCCTGGTATTCCGGCAACCCCTACGAATTGTTTACCTTCCAGAACCGGGCATTTGGACCATACTGGTGGGCTTACTGGTCGATGATCTCCTGTAACGTACTTTCGCCGCAGTTCTTTTGGTCGAAGTCTCTGCGGACCAACATTCCGTTCATGTTCGTGATCTCGATTTTCATCAACATCGGTATGTGGTTTGAGCGGTTCGTCATCATCGTAACCAGCTTGCACCGTGACTTCCTGCCTTCGAGCTGGGGTTACTTCCGACCGACGTATGTGGATATTCTGACCTTCGTTGGAACGTTCGGACTGTTTATGACGCTGTTCCTGCTCTTTGTGCGGTTCGTGCCGATGATTGCGATCTCTGAAGTCAAGGGTGTGATCGCGGCCGACAAGCATCGCAATCTGCCGCAACACGTGGAAGCCGAAATGGCCGTCAAGCACAATGAAATTATGAAGGTGGTGGTGTAGAGAAATGGCACTGCTTGACGTTCAGGGATTGAAAACCGTTCTCGACCCGAACGCCCCGAAGCAACTTTGGGGTGTGGTCGCGGAATTTGAAAACGAAGAGGCGCTGCTGAAGGCAGGCCGGGCGATGCATCACGAGCACGGTTACACCAAGCTCGACGCGATGACGCCCTTCCCCGTTCACGGCATTGAAGCCGCGCTGGGAATTCCCCGCTCCATTCTGGGCTACATCGTGATCTGTATCGGCCTAACCGGAACGATCACGGCCATCCTGCTGCAGTGGTGGACTGGCGCCGTAGATTACCCGCTTGTGATCGCCGGTAAGCCGCTGTTTGCTTTCGAATTTGCCATGCCGATCATGTTCGAATTGAGCGTGCTGTTCTCAGCCTTCGCCTGCGTGTTTGGCATGCTGGCGCTCAACGGACTCCCGAATCTCTATCACCCGACCATGCATTTCTCCAAGTTTGGTCGGGCTACCGATGACGGCTTCCTGCTGGTGGTTGAAAAGAACGACCCGAAGTTTTCGGCCGTCGACACGCAGCAGCTATTGATGAACCTGGGCGCATCGAGCGCTGAGATTGTGGAGGACTAACGGACTATGAGAATCCTGAGCCTGTTGGGACTCGCGTTGGTGGTTTTGGGGTTGAGCGGATGCGCCAACTTCCCGAGCCGCACACGCCCGATTGAAATCATGGACGACATGGATCGTCAGCAAAAGTACAAGGCGCAAACGCTGTATCGCGGCAAAGGCCTTTTTGGTGATGACCGTGCCAACCGCATGCCCGTCGCTGGCACTGTGGCAGTGGGCCACCTGAAGGACGACGACGTTGCTTACCGTGGGATCACTGGTGGTCAATACATTGGCAAGATGCCGGTGAAGCTGGACGCGGCACTTCTCAAGAACGGCCAAGCGAAGTTCAACACCTATTGCTCGCCCTGCCACGATCGCACTGGTTCTGGCCAGGGCGTTGTTCCGAAACGCACTTTGTGGCTACCGACCAACCTCCACGAAGACCGCGTGGTCGCGATGCCGGACGGCGAGATTTATGACGTAATCTCCAACGGACGCCGCACCATGCATGGTTACCGCTATCAGATTCTCGAAGCGGACCGTTGGGCGATCGTCGCCTACGTGCGAGCGCTGCAGCGCAGCGATCGCGGAACGATTGAAAACGTGCCGGAAGAATTGCGGGCGGATCTCCGCTAAAGCGGGAGAGGAAAGAGAAAGCACATGGCAGCACATTCCCATCACGCCGAAATGGACAACTTCAACCTGGATCCAGGTCTTTGGGCGAAGGTCCGTAACATCATTCTGTTTCTATTTCTGGTGAGCGCCGCCGCAACCGGCGCCGGATTCTTCATCGACCAAAAGCAGTTTTTCCACAGCTATCTCGCTGGATTCATGTGGGCAACGCGCATCCTGCTGGGAGCGCTCTTCTTCCTGATGGCCGGCTATCTGGCTGGCGCGGCTTGGAACGTAACGTTCCGCCGATTCTCGGAGACGATGGCGGCTACCCTTCCCTACGGATTGATTCTCTTCATCCCCGTGGCATTGGGCATTCACGATCTCTATCACTGGTCTCATGCAGATGCAGTCGCTCATGATGCGATCCTTCAGGGCAAGGCTGCCTGGCTGAACCCGCAATTCTTCATGATCCGCGCCGTAATTTACTTTGCGATCTGGACCTTCTTTGGTCTTGGCATTTATCGCAATTCGACCGCAATGGACAAGGACAAGAACATTCAGCACATGCATTCGAACTCGCGCTTCGCTGCGCCTGGCATGCTGCTGGTCTTTCTTGCCACGAGTTTCGCGGCCTTTGACTGGCTGATGAGCCTCGATCCGCACTGGTTCTCGACCATGTACGGCATTTACATTTATGCCGGCGGCGGACTGGCCTCGATGTGCACTCTCGCGCTGATCTCACTCGGCTTCCGCAGGGTTGGCGTTCTCAAGAATTCGATCACCGAAGAGCACTACCACGATCTCGGCAAGTGGATGTTTGCCATCACGGTCTTCTGGACCTATGTGAGCTTCAGCCAGTACATGCTTTACTGGTACGCCAACATCCCAGAAGAAACGATCTGGTTCAAGCACCGCTTTGTGGGTAGTTGGCTGAGCGTTTCGAAGTTCATGGTTTTCGGCCACTTCGTTTTCCCGCTCTTCTTCCTGATCACCCGCAAGACCAAGCGTAACCTGACAACTCTCGCCTTCATGGCGGTGTGGTTGCTCGCCATGGACTACCTCGACATTCACTGGAACGTGATGCCGACGTTGCACCCGACCGGGTTTGCCCCGCACTGGATGGACTTCACCGCGCCGGTGGCGATGGTGAGCTTCTACGCATTCTTCTTCTGGAACCGGCTCCAGCAGCATGCCATCGTGCCCGTTGGCGACGTGCGGCTCTATCAGGCGCTGGCTCATCACAATATCTAGGAGCGCAAACGGAACATGTCTGAAACGAAATTTGAAGCTCTCACCCCTGAACAAGCCATTGAAGTTGGCTATGAGCGAAGCGAACCCAATGCGCTTAAGATCGGCTTTCTGACGGTCGTCATCGTCGTGGGTATCATCGTCACCTGCTATGCCGTGTACTACTGGTACGTCGGGCAGCTCGAGTATACCCGCCGCAACGAAGTGGAAGTGCCCCTCTGGCAGGAAACGAAAGACGTCCGCGCGTATGAAACTGAGCGGCTCACACAATACAAGTACCTCGACAAGTCGAAGGGCACCGTTTCGTTGCCGATCGAAAAGTCGATGGACTTGCTTTTGCAGGAAGCAAATGCCGGAAAGAGCTTCTATAACGGCACGAATTTGGCTGTGAAGCCGACGGAAGTAGATCCGGGCCTTCAAGCCGTCATCGATAAAGCACTGGGCAAAGTTCCGTCTGCGCCTCCGGCACCCCCGGCGGATGCGGCTCCGGCACCGGCAAAGAAGTAGAGTACCGATGTTCTTCCAACTGAGACAGATCGCCTTCCTGCTTACCTTCACGGTAAGCGGAGTCGTGCTATTTGCTCAGAATGAAGTGATCGGAATTCCGAAAAACGCTGAGGAGCGGGCGCGGGCTCTCGAAGACAAGAAGACGAAGATGCCGCGCGAAATGAACGGCGTTGGAATCGAAGAGAATCTCGGTCGGAGCGTCGATCTGAACCTTGAGTTCGTCTCAGAGGGCGGACGACTGAAGAAATTGGGCGATTTCTTCGCTTCAGGTCGGCCCATCGTATTGAATCTTGTGTATTACAAGTGTCCAATGCTGTGCAACCTGACCTTGAATGCCCAAGTGAGCGTTCTCAAGGAACTCGCCTGGACGCCTGGCAAGGAATTCGACGTAGTAACCATTTCGATCGACCCGACTGAAACCATCGAAATGGCGGAAAACAAGAAAGCCGCCTACATCAGCAACTTCGACCGCCCGGTAGGTCGTGGCTGGCACTTCCTGGCGGATCATTCTGGCAACGTGAAGAAGCTGGCCGAACAGGTTGGCTTCCGCTACAATTACGATCCGGCTCAGCAGCAATATGCTCATAGCGCGGCCATCATCGTGTTGACCCCAACTGGCATGGTTTCGCGGTATCTGTACGGGATCAAGTTTAAAGAGCGCGATCTGAGGCTGGCATTGACAGAAGCTTCGGAAAACAAGTTTGGCATGAGCTTCGAGAAACTGATGCTCATGTGCTATCACTACGACCCAAGTGCAAAGTCGTACGTGTTGATGGCCACCAACGTCATGCGTCTGGGCGGTTTATTGGTGGTGTTGGTTTTGGGAACCTACCTGTTCCGTTTATGGAGACAGGAATTTTTGGCGCGAGACACTCGAGGCGGCAGCAGCACGACGTTCGCTTCGGGAATATCGACGAGTGAGAGTCACACTTCATGAATACCTGGTTGAGAAACTTATTTTTGCCGAACCCGGCGAGCATTAAAGCTGAGGGAGTGGACGATTTGTTCATGTTCATCCTCTGGCTGAACATCCTGTTTTTCTTGTTGATTGCAGGACTGGTTGTTTTGTTCTGCATCCAATACAAACGCAAGTCGGCGACGCAGAAAACAGCGCACATCGAGCACAACACGGCGCTTGAACTCACCTGGACGATTCTTCCGTTGGTGCTCTGCCTCGTTGTTTTCTTCTGGGGCTTCAACACCTACATGCAGGCATCGGTCGCTCCTGATGGTGCGATGGAAATTCAAGTCACCGCGAAAAAGTGGATCTGGTCGTTCGGATACCCGGACGGTTCTGTGGCCATTGGCAAACTTTGGGTGCCTGCCAACAAACCGGTTCGCCTTATCATGCATTCCGAAGACGTGCTTCACGCCTTTTATGTTCCGGGGTTCCGTATCAAACAGGACGTCTTGCCGAACCGATACACTGAAACTTGGTTCCATGCCACGGAAGTCGGAGATTATGTGATCCCTTGTACCGAGTATTGCGGCAAAGGTCACTCGGAAATGAAAGCTGTTGTGAAAGTCGTTTCCCAGCAGGATTATGAGAAGTTTCTCGAAGAAGGAGACCCGGACGAAAAGGGTCTGCCTCCGGAGAAATTGGGCGCTTCGCTTTATGTGAATTTGGGTTGCTCAACCTGCCATTCCATTGATGGCAGCAAGGGACAGGGCCCGAGCTGGAAAGGCATCTACGCCCAACAGCATAAAATGATTGATGGCAAGTCCTTCGAAGTGGACGAAAACTACATCCGCACATCCATTCTGCAACCGCAGTCGATGATTGTGGAAGGGTATCAAGGCATTATGCCGAGCTACCAGGGTCAGATTCGCGAACGACAATTGGTGGCGCTGATCGCGTACATCAAGTCGTTGAAGTAGAAAGAACGAGAGAGCAGGGAGAATTCAGAGGTAACGAATTATGGCAGACGTAATTGCTTCCCCCGCCGTACACACGGCCGATCACGGACACCACGCAGATTATCTGTCGGATCCGGAGCATAAAGGGATTTGGTCATGGATGAACACGGTTGACCACAAACGCTTAGGGGTCATGTACCTCTGGTGCGTACTGGCCGCGTTCTTTGTGGGCGGCCTGTTCGCCCTTTTGGTCCGGTTGGAACTAATGCATCCGGGTGAAGATTTCATGAACGCCGAGCAGTACAACCAAGCGTTTACTTTGCACGGCGCGATCATGGTGTTCTTGTTTATCATTCCTTCGATTCCGGCGGCTCTCGGCAATTTCATCTTGCCGCTGATGCTCGGAGCAAAGGACGTGGCGTTTCCTCGATTGAACCTGGCAAGCTTCTGGGTTTACGTTACTGGCGCGATTATGGCTGTGACCTCGATTGTGGTCGGCGGCGTTGATACCGGTTGGACCTTTTATACCCCCTACTCGACCTCAACGGGTGGTGCGGTAACGATGATGACCATGTCGGTATTTGTGCTTGGCTTCAGTTCGATCTTCACCGGCATCAACTTCGTGGCTACGGTTCACAAGCTGCGTGCCCCTGGCATGGGCTGGTTTCAATTGCCTTTGTTCGTTTGGGGCATCTATGCCACGGCGATCATCCAGGTGCTGGCTACCCCCGTGCTCGGCATCACGATGGTTCTGCTTGTGATGGAGCGCGCCTTCAACATCGGCATCTTCGATGCCCAGATTGGCGGCGACCCGGTGTTGTTCCAGCACTTCTTCTGGTTCTACTCGCACCCGGCCGTTTACATTATGATTTTGCCCGGCATGGCGATTATCTCGGAAATCATTCCGACCTTCAGCCGTCGCACGATTTTCGGCTATCGCTTGATTGCGCTTAGCTCGGTGGCGATCGCGTTGATCGGCTTCCTTGTGTGGGGCCACCACATGTTCACCTCCGGGGAAAGCGCTCTGGCTGCTTCGATCTTCAGCTTCCTGACCTTCCTCGTGGCGATTCCGTCGGGGATCAAGGTCTTCAACTGGATCGCGACGATGTACAAAGCTTCGATTTCGCTCGACACCCCGATGCTTTATGCCACCAGCTTCCTGCTGTTGTTCGGCATCGGCGGCTTGACCGGCATCTTCCTCGGCGCACTCAGCGTCGACATCCACCTGCACGACACCTACTTTGTCGTCGCTCACTTCCACTACGTGATGATGGGTGGCACGGTGATCGCATTCCTCGGCGGCTTACATTATTGGTGGCCGAAAATGTTTGGTCGCATGTACAACGAGTCTGTCGGCAAGATCGCCTGCGGCCTGGTGTTCATCGGCTTCAACATGACCTTCCTGACGCAGTTCTTCATGGGCAGCCAGGGCATGCCTCGCCGTTACTACACCTATCTGGATCAATTTCAGCCGTTGCACCAATTCTCGACCTTCGGAAGCTGGGTACTGGGCGCTGGCTTGATGATTGCCGCCGTGAACCTGATGGGAGCGCTCCGCGGACCCAAGAACGCACCGGCCAATCCCTGGGGTGGAACCACTCTCGAGTGGCAAACCCAGTCGCCGCCGATTACGCACAATTTCGTCGGCCAGCCTTCGATTGAACACAATCCTTACGACTACCGCAACTTCAAAGTTCCGTCGGATGCGGTCTAACTAAAAGCGAGAGATCACCCAATGAGTCAAGCGCACGAAGCGAGTCTGACAGAACACGGCGGGCATGGCGATGACCATGCCCACGACCACCATCCATTTCACCAGCACCACTTTGCGACGATGGAGCAGCAGTTCGATGCCTCCAAAATCGGCATGTGGCTGTTTCTAGCAACAGAAATTCTGTTGTTCGGTGGATTGTTTGTCGGTTTTGGCATCATGCAATCCAAGCACTCGGCGGCGTTCATCGCCGGCCACCACCACCTGGATTGGCAGATGGGAGCACTCAATACCTGCTTCCTGCTGATCAGTTCCTTCACGATGGTGATGGCAGTGTGGGCAGCCAGCAACAACCGGAACGGCAACAAGCAGGGGATTCTTGTGACGAACCTCTTGTTGACGCTCGGCTTCGCTGGCGGCTTCATGGTGGTGAAGTATTTCGAATACTCTCACAAGATCCATGACGGGCTGCTGCCGGGCAAGTTCTTCCATTACACGGGTCCCGATCTTGTCCCGAACATGTTCGTGTTCTTCAGCTTCTACTTCATGATGACCGGCTTGCATGGCTTCCACGTTCTGGGGGGCATGGGCGCGATCACCTACTTGATCATCCGTTCACTCAAGGGTGATTATACAAGCGACTACTTCACTCCGGTCGACTTGATTGGCCTTTACTGGCACTTGGTCGATCTAATCTGGATCTACCTATTCCCGCTGTTGTACCTGATTAGCTAAACGGAGCATTGACCCGAGAATGAGCACCCATAGCGAAACAATGGCCCATGGCCACCAAGAACATACACACGAGCATGGTTGGAAGGGTTACCTTTACATTCTCCTGATTTTGCTGGTCTTGACCATCATCACAGTGTCTGCGTCGCGTGTCGACTTTGGCAGCTCCACTGCAAACGTGGTGATTGCCATGACCATCGCCACGATCAAAGCATCGCTTGTGGCGCTGTTTTTCATGCACTTGAAAGACGACAAGCCGATCAACGGGTTGATTTTTGTCAGCACGCTGCTTTTCCTTGCGGTCTTTTTGGGCTTCTGTCTGGTGGATGCCGAGTCGCGGTTTGATACACGACCGGGGACCTATAAGGGCCCTGTGGATCAGGTTGCCGAGCCGCTGAAGAATGTGGATGCCCCTGTGGCACCCGCAGCTGCAGCGCCTGCTGCTGCCCCGGCTGCTGGCGAACACGGTGCCGCAAAGCACTAATTGAAGCCAAGCACCAGTTTCGCGTTTGAATTCATTTACTCCATCGCCCGGATCGCAACAGGGACTCCGGGCGATTCGTTTGTTTGGTTGTAAGATCAGAGCTTGAGGAATCGCCGCTGAGAACCAGAAGCTTACCGCTGCTGCTCGTCCTGATGCAACTTCAGGTGCCGATGAACGGCCAGGACTTGCCTCTAAATCTCTCCTATCGCGTGGAGTGGAGAATGATCGACGCCGGCAAGGCGTATCTGAAATGGAATCCCGGTGCCGGACGTGGTGGGCAAGCCAATGTCCACATCGAAACGCAGGGACTTGTCAACAAACTGTTCCCCGTCAAGGATGACTACTCGACCAACCTCGACGAACGTGGGTGCACGCTTTCCACCATCATGCATGCCGAGGAGGGTTCGCGAAAGCGGGACACTCTCGTTACCTACGACCGAATCCGGAAGCGTGTGGAATATCAGGAAAAAGATCTGGTCACAAACAAGACGCTCCACAAGGATCTTGAAATCCCGGGCTGCACGTTCGATGTCATCGGAGCACTGGTCGAGTTGAGGCGGCTGAAGTTGGAGCCAGGGGCAGCACTCAGTGTCCCGGTCAGCGACGGCAAGAAATTCATCAACGCACGCGTCGAGGTGCAGGCCAAGGGGCGAATCAAGACACCCGCAGGGGAATTCAACGCGGTTCGCTGCGAAGCGTTCCTTTTCGATGGCGCACTCTATGCGCGCAAAGCGAGACTGCACGTATGGTTTACGGACGACGCTGCGAAAGTGCCCGTGCAGATACGCATCATGATGCGGTTTTACATTGGCACAGTGACACTCCAACTGGACAAGTCCGCCTGATTAGAGCAGTCAGGGTTGCACGGTTCCGCTTAAGTTCAGCATCACAGACCGGCGTCGAAGTGGATCGATCCAGGTCGCTTCCAGTTACAGACTTTCCGCCGGCAAACCCTGGGACCGTAGCCTTTCAGAAACACCATCTGGGCCGGGATATAGCGCAACTGGTACTTCACCGGGGATTTTGACCACCAAGGCAGCTCAACCCGCATGCTGTGCACAACCATTCAGAACTGCAATCCGTAAGTACACGCGCTGCTCAATTTTGACCATGAAGTCCGGCCCGGGACTAAGAAAACTCACCACCGGACTGTCGCTCGAGCAAGCGCCATTGTGCGGAGACGTCGCGAGATCCTGACCTTACCCCTATTTCCGCACGCTCGATCATATAACTTCCCCTCGCTGGTTTGAAGCGGGGAGATGGGTTTGGGAACAGGGGGTGGCGATTGAGCCACCTCTTCCCATTTCAGCAATGCAGAGTGCTGCACTTGCAATCGCAAGCGCATATTCGTTTGGGGTTCGGTT
>Ga0194130_10004634_pt1 | contig 17310 bp, 7 predicted proteins | sample TA2KigsurfametaG_FD_160084 | JGI IMG/M metagenome (GOLD analysis project Ga0194130, IMG submission 160084) | Freshwater microbial communities from Lake Tanganyika, Tanzania - TA2015050 Kigoma 12 surface | ecosystem: Environmental > Aquatic > Freshwater > Lake | place: Tanzania: Lake Tanganyika... | reverse complement strand
CCCCAACGAACCTTCGACGACCCGTACGGTTGAACATCTAATGACCATCGATCAATACAGTTTGTGTCCTTGCGGCAATGGCAAGAAAATCAAGTTTTGCAAGTGCAACGAGCATTTCCCAGAAATGCAGACGATCCATCGGATGATCACCGGTGAGCAGAACGTCGCCGCCTTGGATCGGATCAACGCCAACTTAAAGACCACTCCGTCGGAGCCGTGGTTATTGGCGATGAAATGCGAACTGCTCCTGCAACTCAATGAGCTTGAGTCGCTCGAGGAAACATCGGCCAAATTCATCCGCCTCCAACCGGACAATCCACTCGCCAAGCTCTATCGGGCCCTCGTCGCCGTCGTTCGGGGTAATACCGAGGAAGGTGCAACGCTTCTGTTGCAGGCCATCGCCGATTCGACCGAAACCCTCCCACCGATGACCGCCACTGTTGCGGTCAACCTGATGGAGATGATGGGGCAGCGGGGCATGGTGATGCCTGCATTGCTGCATGCCGAAATGTTGATGGACATGGGGGAATCGATGGCCCGGATCGCCGCCGGTGCCTATGAGTCGCTGATCTCGCACCCACAAGCTGGCACGCTGACCCGCGAGTCACTTCCATCGCCACCCGATGCCGACGATGCACCGTACGCGGAACGTTTGGCCGAAGTCAAAGCGCTTATGGCGAACTACCGCATCTCCGTCGCCAAAACCAAACTCGAATCGATGCTTCGCGAGTTCGGCCAGCAGCCTGCAATCCTCCAACACCTTCTTTACTGCCAACTGATTTTCACTGATGTCGAAAGCGGCGCATCCACTTGCCGCAAACTGGCCTCCAACGCGAGCCTCGGCGAACCACAACGGATCTACTACCAAGCCCTCGCTTACGACCTATCGCCCCGTTCCAGTGGCGTAACTCAAACTGAAGAATTGTGTGTTTACACGATCGAGGATCCCGAACTCGAGTCGCGGCTGACCAGCAGCAAGCTGATGATGCCGCTGCCCGTCGAGCAGGTCAAAGGATTGCTTCAAGCCTTCCTTGATGAAGAGGTTCCTCCAAAATCTGCATTCATCTGCATCGAACCTGTCCTCCAAGAACAATTCGCGGACTTGGAAGCACTTCGCGCTGGTTCCTGGATGGCCTTTTACGGCAAGCAAACCGACAAACCAGCCCGCCTCGTCACCCTCGAGTCCACCAGCGGTTACCGAAAAGCGATGCTCGACAAGGTCAAAAATGAACTGGGAATCCAATCCCTCAAGCGTGAATTGATCGAGCAACTGCATGTCGCGTATATCTCAAAAACCAACAACCCGGTGATGGTCCGAAAGCAAGTTCCTATTGAACGGCGCGATGCATTGCGCGATGCGACCAAGCAACTCACCATGGACGACGTCCTCGACCTGCAACTGGAATGCCTCGGCAAGCGATCCGCACGCGAGTGCGCCGGTTTGGCCGATTCGCGATTGGCCCTTCAAGCGTTGCTACTCAATTGGCAATCGCACAACCCTCCTGGAATGGACGATTCCGACTTCCGTACGATTCATAAAAACCTCCAAGTCTCCCAGCCTTCGATCTCGTCGCAAGAAGACGTGTTCGATTTGGTTGGGGGTGCTGCCTACTACTGGACCGATCTCGATACGATCGACGCTCGCAGCCTGATCCAATTGATGCAGTCGGCACTCACCCGATCCGTCTCGTCCATGTTCGGCGAACTCATCCGTCGCTCCGAAGCCACCGCGTGGCCAGAGGATATCAAGCTCTCGGCCGAGTACACCACCCTCAATCTCAAGACCCGGATCGCGACCGACCCTGTCGAAGCCGAATCGCTTTTGATTCGCATCATCGATGCTGGTAAGAAACTGAACTTACCGGTCGGCAATGCGATCCTCGAACGGTTCGAACTGCTCAACATGCTCGAACGACGTGGGGAAGCTCGCCAATTCCTCGAAAGCTCGTTGCGAGAAAACCCGAACGACCCCGTCCTCCTCCAATTCATCCAAATGGCCATGATGCAACAGCAACAGCAAATGGCCGCTCGAGGACGAGGTGGAATGCCCCGCGGTATGGGTGGTTCGATCGGTGACGCTGGCGTATCCCCAAGCTCCGAACCCGCGTCGGGCCTCTGGACCCCAGACTCCGCTCCAAGCCAACCTTCCGGTTCCTCCGGCGGTGGCAGCAAACTCTGGATCCCTGGCCAAGAATAGTCGTTGGCGCTAAGCTTCGAACGCCGCTCGAATCACGATCGACTCGGCTCTCTAAAAAGAGGCTCGCAAGCCTTTCCGCATCGACGGCTTGCATAGCTTCACACGCATTGTGCTTCCGACTCTACGATTTCCGCTCGCGGCGAAACCGATCCGAACCGACTTTTTCGAGATCCACTCCTCTATCTCCGCACGAACGATCCTACCGGCGAATAGAATGGGAGACCGCCACGTGCATCCGTAGCCCCGCCTAGCCCCCTCCTTGGAAATCGTTCTATGTTGTCGATCGTTCCCTCGATGAAGCATTCCATCATGGACTGTGTTTGCCAGTCGATCTCGCGCGCTGCGACGGGCATGCTCGTCGTAGCCCTTTTCATTTCCAACCCTATCGCGTCAGCCCAACCCCCTGAGGATACGGCCACCGAACCGGCGCTCGATCCCGTAGAGGCTGAGACATCGTTTAGAACCCAAGATGGCTTGCGATGGGAATCGCTCCTCAGCGAACCGATCATCACCCAACCGTTGATGACCACCTTTGACTCCCATGGCCGATTATGGGTAGCGGAGTATCGACAGTATCCCAACCCAGAAGGGCTCAAACAACTCAGCAGGGACAAGCATTGGCGGATCGTCTATGACACCGTCCCGCAACCCCCGGGTCGCGGTGGTATACCTGGAAAAGATCGCATCTCGGTCCATGAAGATACCGATGGAGACGGAACGTTTGAGACGCATCGCGTCTTTGTGGACCATCTCAATATTGCGACAGCCGTTGCCCCGGGCAACAAAGGTGCATGGGTCCTCAACCCACCCTATCTCCTGTTCTACGCGGACGACAACGAAGACCTTCAAGCCGACGGGCCACCCGAAATCCACTTAACTGGGTTCGGCCTCGAAGACACTCACTCGGTTGTCAACAGTATCTGCATGGGCCCCGATGGTTGGCTTTATGCGGCTCAGGGCAGCACGGTGAGCGGCACGGTAAAAGCCTATGGTTCCGATGAAAAACCGTTCCAGAGCCTTGGCCAAGCGATCTGGCGATATCACCCAATCACACGCCGTTATGAGATCTTTGCCGAAGGTGGTGGCAACGCATTCGGGGTGGCCTTTGATGATCGCGGTGATGTCTACTCGGGTCATAACGGAGGTGATACCCGCGGGTTTCACTACTACCAAGGAGGCTACTACCGCAAAGGCTTCTCCAAACATGGGAGCCTCTCCAATCCGAATAGCTATGGGTACCTCAACCCTATGCAGCACGACCCCATTCCAAGATTCACCCATACGATGTTGATGACGGAATCGACATCCCTCGCACCCTTCACCCCGCAATCGATGCTCGCGGTCGACCCGCTGCACGGCAAACTGATCCAGACGGAACTCAAGCCAACGGGATCCACATTCGCTACCCGAGATATTGGGGATACCGTTTCAAGCCGCGACAAGTGGTTTCGACCGGTCGCGATCTCCGATGGGCCGGATGGAGCAGCTTATGTTTGCGATTGGTACGATTCGGTGGTGGCTCATATTTATGCCTTCGAGGGCCGCGTCGATCGCGACCGTGGTCGCGTGTACCGACTCCGTCCCGAACAATCTCCAGACCCCACGCAGAACGCCCCCTGGAATGCGAAGCTCGCCAATGACAACACATCGAAATCTCTTGAGTATCTCTTAGCTACATTGTCGCATCCGTACCGTTGGCAGCGCTGGCAATCACGACAATTGATTGCTGAGCATCCGCGCCGCGACGAACTCGCAGATCCATTGATGCATGCGATCACCGCAAGCGATGCCCCTCATCCGGTCGAATACCTTTGGACGGCCAATGCTTGCGGGTGGATTCAAGATACCATTGCATGCCAACTGAGAACCGAAAGCGGCACCGCTTTTGAAACACCAGTCGATCCCTCCAAGCTATTGCTCCATCCAAACGCTGCAGTACGCGAGTGGACAGTGCGACTCGTGTGCGATGACAACCGCGTCGCACCAACCACCCTCTCCGCGATCGAAACTCTCGCTCGCGAGGAATCGGACCCTCGTGTTTTGTGCCAACTCGCTTGCTCGGCAAAAAGGTTGCCTTCCGATCAAGCAGTGCGGATCGTCGCCGGATTGCTCTCCAAGCCTCGAAGTGCAGATGACCCTTTTTTTCCATTGCTCTGTTGGTGGGCGATCGAACAGCATCACGGTGATTATCCATCGATCCTAAGATTGCTGATCGAGAACCCCGAGACATGGAGCCATCCGGTCGCCAGAACGACGATCTACCCGAACTTGATCCGACGTTGGTCCACCGTCGCCACCCCGGATGCCTATCTCGCGGTATCAAAAGTGTTCGAACGAATAGGAACATTGCCTGCATCTCTTCAAAGTGAAGCTGCGAATGCAGCCCAAAACGCGTTTGAGCAATCCTTTGTTGGGAGATCCCTATCCGGAGTCCCGGATACAGTGATCGATGCTATGGTAGCTTTGGGCCAACCGCCGTTGACCTTGCAGGTTCGACGCGGTGATGAAAAAGCGATCGCACAAGCAGTTAAAACGATCCTCGATCCGAAGGCTGCGGAGAGTGTGCGAATGCAATTGTCAAGGCTCGCAGGGGAATTGCCTCATACACGTACGCGCGACGATCTGCGCGATGCTCTGTTGACGGTTACACGCGACGCATCTGCGAAAAGCGTCTTGCGATCGAGTGCGATCAGCGCTCTCGCCAGTTTCGATTCTGATTCTATCGCAACAACCCTCCTCGAAATCTGGAAAGGTCTTCCCCAAGAGCTCAAGCCTGCCGCGGGATCGGTGCTCGCCGCTCGTTCCAAATGGACCGAACAATGGGTCAATGCGTGCGAATCAAACCAAGTTGACGGATCGGAGATGCCACCTGAATCCGTGCGCGCGATGAAACTCCATTTGGATGAATCGCTGCAACAACGGCTAACGAAACTTTACCCCGAGTACGCCTCGATCGATCTCGCGACCGCCAACGCACGGAGTCAAGAACTCGCAAAATCTGTGGTCGATGGGAGTGGCGATCCATACCGAGGCAAGAAGCTTTATCGTGAGCTTTGTGGTCGATGCCATCAGTTGTTCGACGATGGAGGACGGGTTGGCCCGGATTTGACCGGTTACCAACGAGATCAACTTGGAACTCTCCTCCGGAACATCGTGGCACCGAGCCTCGAAATCCGAGAAGGTTACCAAATGGTCCGCCTGATGACTTCCGATGCCGTGGTCCTGAGTGGCTTCATCGAGAGTGAACAACCCGACCAAGTCGTCGTTCGGAGCATCGATGGTCAGATGCACACTATCGATCGAAGCGACATCGAGCAACTCCAACCCCAAGTCCTGTCGTTGATGCCCGAGGGCCTTCTCGACAAACTGGATGAAACGCAACTGCGAGATTTGATGGCGTACCTACGAAGCTCGCAGCCACTCAACGATGGGACCTAACCCCGTCGCGCGCACTCCGCCAGTGATCTCAAGCCAGCAATCTCAAGTCGAACACGCCCGGGGCGAGATCTGCGATTATTTGACTGCGATTATTTGTTCGTTACTACACCTTTGCGGCGTCTCGGATAAAGCTCTTTGCACAGATCGCAAACGGTACCGTCGCAGCCTCGCGCGGTGCAGTACTCGCGTCCATAAAAAATGATCTGCAGGTGCAATCGATTCCAGGCTTCTTCGGGAAATAACTTCTTTAGATCCCGTTCGGTTTGAACCACCGATCTGCCGTTGGTCAGTCCCCAACGCTGTGCCAAGCGATGGATATGCGTATCGATTGGAAAGGCGGGGACACCGAACGCTTGGGCCATTACTACCGAAGCTGTTTTGTGCCCAACACCTGGTAACTTTTCTAACGCCTCAAAATCCTTAGGGACCGTGCCCCCATGCTCCTCCACGAGGATCTTCGACAGCCCCTGGATCGCCTTTGATTTTTGCGGGCTCAGCCCACACGGTTGAATGATACGCCGGATGGCCTCTACCTTTTGGCGACTCATTGCATGCGGATTGTCCGCAAGCCTCCAAAGTTGTGGCGTGACACGATTGACCATTTTGTCGGTGCATTGGGCGCTCAGTACTACCGCCACGAGCAGGGTGTAAGGGTCAACATGCTCGAGGGGGATAGGGGTATCTGGGTACAATGCATCTAATCGTTGATGCACGATCGCAGCTCGTTCTTTACGATTCATAGCCGTTTCGAGTCATTTCATTGTCCTTTGTCGCAAGTCCTCAATCGCAAGTGGAACCAACCCTCGCAAAAACCGATGCCCCAAGAATGCCTTACCTCGTTATTTTGCTGGAACTTGGTTCGGGGACATCAGGTACTTTATCAAATCAGCTCGCATCTCTGGGCTGAGTGGATCGAGGAGTCCTTCCGGCATGAGCGACTGATCCGATTTGCGGCGTTCGAGGATCTCGTTTTTGTTCAACACGATCTTTTCTTTCGCCGTCTGAATGGTCACCGAGTTCGCATTTTCACTCACAGGAACCCCCGTGACTACGCTTCCATCATCCGTTTGAAAGTAGGTGACTTGGAAACTACTCGCAACGACAGCGCTAGGCGCGAGAATATTTTCAACCCAATACCGTTTATTCGAACGTTGGCCTCCGGTGAGCTCTGGACCAATCGCACCACCTTCGCCGAAGAGTTTGTGGCACTGGGCGCAAACGTTGTTCCAAACCGTCTTTCCTCGCCCAGCATCTGCCTTGGCAATCATCTCATCGGACAAATCTTGTTCCATTTTGGTGATGGCGAGTATCTTGTCCTCAGCGATCCCTAGTTTGGGATTGATTGCGCGTGCTCTCTGCAGGAGATCCCAATCGGCAACGGCCATAAATTGTCGCCAGGTCGACGCGTCGATGTTTTCACTCGGAATCTTTTTCTGCTCGATGGCATCGAGCAACAAAGGCAACGTGTCGCGCTTGCCGCCGAGCGCACTGATGATTCCCGATTTCCCTGGCGGCCATGCTCCTGCGTACAGATCAATCAGCCGTTTCGCCTGTTCTTCGTTCAGCTTTTTGCCGATCGCCATAGCTGCTACGCCACCGAAGTTCTGGTCATTCACGAAATTCCAAAGGGTATTTCTCGCTATCTCCGAGTCAAGGTTACCAAGGGACTCGATGGCAGACCTGCGTGCCGCAGATGCAATCTTCGAGTCACTTGCAAGCGCGATCAAATCCCCTTCTGCCACGGAACCCGAAAAGACCGCTTGGAGCAAGGTCACTTTCTGCCGAGTGGACTCATCCGCATGGTCTTTCGCTTTGGCAGCCAACTCATCCCACGCCAAAGGTGCTTTAGCATTCTTTCGACCTTGATAGGCTTCCCACAACCCACGAATCACAAATTCCTGTGTCCTTGCATCCGCCTTGCGAGCCACATCGGCCATGAAAAAGTTTAGTGCCTCAAATGTCTCACTCGGTGAATCACCGCTGTTCGCCGGCTCGGATGCCAACCGGCGGATAATGAGTTCCGAGAGCTTGGGCAACTGGCTCGCCAACGCCAACTTGGCACCTTTCATCGGATCTTCGAGGACCGGGTTCCGGAGGGAATACCATAGCACCAAAGAAAAATCGCGGTCGTTGGCAAGATCGGCATTACTGGCCAGAATTGTGGCAATACGCCAAGGCTCATCTCCGAAGCGGGGTAACAGCGAAGCGACATTCAATCGAACCAGGGGACTGATCTTGTCAATCGCTTTTGATTTCAAAAAATCGACGACTTCTGCGGTCGCTTCCGACTGCTGTTCTTCGTTCATCAATGGGTATCGTTCAGCGAGCGTTCGGATCGCCCATGCATGAATCGCTTCATGCTGTTCAGACAGAAGAATCGTATAGAGCTGCTTGGTAGGAAACTCTCCATTCCCCACAGCCGCGATGATCTGCAGCAATCGCAACTGTTGAGTTGCAGTATCGACTGTGCCCGCAACTTCGGAACCCGCTTTGCGGTTTGGACCGCGAATTGCCTCATTTTGCATTTCCTTCGTCACCTCAATTTTCACGATCAGAGAATCTGGTCGATTCAACCGAAGTGCCTTCAGAAGTTGGTTGGTAAACCAAGCATTTGGATGTTGAATGATATCGGAGACTTCATCGGCACGTAGGACCGTCAGGCCCCTAACAGCAATGGGTGCATTGACCGATTGCTTCTTAGACGCATCGATCAGATCAGCTCCACCTTGAGAAATCTTTGCAATCGACTTAGCTGCTTTTTGGAAAGGGCGTTGGTCTTTGGCATCGTAGGAAATGCGATAGATGCGGCCGCTGGTGCGATGAACACCATCGTCATCGTGGCACTCACCGATATCCGACCAGTCGATGACGAGCACACTTCCGTCAGGAGCGGTAGTGAGATCGAGTCCGCGGAACCACGGGTCCTCCCAAAAGACCATATCCTGACCGTGCTTGCCAACAAACCCTGCACCTTGCCGCTGGAGTCGATCGCGGTTGATGCGACGCCCGTGAAGATTCAATGTAAACAATTGGTTCCGGTATTCCTCGGGCCACTGATCGGCTTGATAGATCATCAATCCGCTGTGCGCATGCCCACCACCTGCGATATCGGTTCCGGTACTTGGAGGTCCCTTGCGTGTCTCACGCCAATCCTCTCCCTTTTCATCCCAGTGCACATGGTCGGCAATTTGTGGAAGGAGTTCATAAACGGTCGGATCGGAATCCTCACCATACATCCGCTGTAAGTGCGCGCCGGGGATCGCATGCCACAAATGACCGATCACCGTGTTGATGAAAAAGAGATTGCCGTGTGCATCCCAATCCATACCCCATGGATTGGTCGTCCCCTCGGAGACCATTTCAATTTTGTGAGTCACAGGGTGGAAACGCCATACACCACAATGAAGCCGAGTTTTTTGCGTTGCGGTGGCGGGCGGGAATTGCCCAGGAACGCCATAACCTCCCGGTGGCGTGATGTTACCTCTAGGTGGCGCGAGCATAGCACCTGGAGGCGGAACGTTCGCGTGAGGCCCCACGTACTCCACATCGGAAGAACCCAAGATGCCATGACGGCCATACAACCATCCATCCGGACCGAACCGCAATCCGTTCGCGAAGTTATGCCGGATGTTAGGATTAAATCCATCCAGTACCGAGATGGGTTCTTGGTCCGGAACATCGTCACAGTCGCGGTCTGGGATGAAAACTAATCGCGGCGAAGCCAACGCCCAGATGCCTCCATTTCCTACCTCGATGCTGGTCAGCTCCTTCAGGTTCTCATAAAACACCTTACGCTTATCAAACGTTCCATCGCCGTCGGTATCCTCGAGTACCAAGATGCGGTCCGATAGATCCATGTCGAACTTCTTGGACGATTCGGCATACGTGTAGTTTTCAGCGACCCATAGGCGTCCGCCGGCATCCCATGCCATCGCGATCGGTTGTTGCACGTCCGGTTCCGCCGCGGCGACCTGAATCCGAAACCCAGGCGGAAGCTTTGCTGTCGCCACCGCCTGCGAAGGGGTGTATTTGGGGATGGTTTCTTCTTGGCTATCGTAAATCTTCTGAGCCGAAACCGGGAAAACGTAACCCGTGGCGATCGTGCAGGCGATTAGCCAGGAAAAAATAGCCGAGGTAGAAATAAATGGGTTACCACAACGTAGCTTGGAATGCATTGGGGGCTCCTTGGAGTTCTCGAGTCCGTCAATCATACTCGACGCTTCCCCTCGCGCGGTATTACCATAGCAGTTTGCTGCGATTCAAAATCCAAACCACCGCCACCGACACCCTACCTGCACCTTAGCCTAAAAGAGATATGATGCCCTCTCGAAACTTCCATCACGCGATCGTAATGTTGCTGACCTGGATCGTTGCTTCGGCTCATTGCTATTTTTGGCGAGGAACAGTCCATTCTCCGGGGATGTTGTACGCCGCAGAAGAAAGCGATCGCCCTGCCGAACCGAAGTCCCCTGAAGCGTGGTATGGGCAAACCATCCGCGAGTCGGCTTGGCGTTCCCCTGCCGACGAACGGATTGGCTTTCACGTTCCAAGTGGTTTCCTGGTTGAGTTCGTCGCTGCGGAGCCCGAGATCGCGAAACCGATGAACTTAGCGTTCGACGCGAGGAAGCGATTATGGGTCACGCAAAGCGTCCAATATCCTTTCCCAGCTAAGGAGGGCGAGAAAGGAGCGGACTCCATCGCTGTTCTCGAAGATCGCGACGGTGATGGCAACTTTGAAACTAAAAGGATTTTTGCGGATGGACTGAACATACCCATCGGCATTCTTCCCTATGGCGACGGAGTGGTCGCATTCTCCATTCCCAACCTATTGTTTTTGCGAGACTCCGATGGGGATGGGGTCTGCGATGAGCGGCGCGTCATCCTTGGGCCGTTCGATACGTCTAGGGATACGCACGGGATGGTCAACGCACTTCGAGATGGAGGAGATGGATGGATCTACGCATGCCACGGCTTCAACAACGTCTCCAAGATCCGAGGAACCGATGGACATGCGATCGAGTTGACTTCGGGCAACGTCTTTCGATTCCGTCCCGATGGTTCGCGTGTCGAGCAGTTTACCTCAGGCCAAGTCAATCCGTTTGGAATGACTCGCGATGATTTCGGGTTCTGGTTCACCGCGGACTGCCACAGCAAACCGATCACGCAACTCCTCAAAGGTGGTTGCTATCCCAGTTTCGGTCGCCCCGATGATGGGTTGGGATTTCTTCCGCCGATGATGGACCACTTGCATGGCAGCACCGCCATCTCTGGAATCGCTCATGTTGGGGCCGGGGTATTTCCCAATGCTTATCGAGGCAACTTGCTCAGCGGCAATGTGATGACCTGCCGTATCAACCGCAACCGGGTGGAATACCGAGGGGCCACCGCCAAGGCGATTGAGATGCCTGATTTGCTGACCAGCGACGACCCATGGTTCCGACCTGTCGATCTCCAGTTCGGTCCTGATGGCGCCCTTTATGTGGCTGACTTTTACAACAAGATCATCGGGCACTATGAGGTTCCACTCGATCACCCGGATCGCGACCGAACCAGCGGTCGAATTTGGCGCATCCGGCCCGTTCCAACCTTGGCCGACAACGGGCTTCGTCCGGCTGCGACGGCAGTCGCAACGCAACCATCGAACGAGAGCGACCCGCCCAAAACCATCAACAGCAACCAAGCCGCCGTCGCGATTTTGAACGCTCCAAACATTGACCCCAAAGAGACAGCGAACGCCATCGAGCGACTCAAAGCACTCGAATGGCTCGGTGCAAACGGGGGACTCGAAACTATAGATGCGATTTTTATAAGCATGGCATCGGTCGACGCATCGTTCGACCCAGTTCTGAAGCAAGCCCATTGGATTGCGATTCGCGATCTGCTGGCGAGGGCCACCAAAACGGGTGGCAATTTCCCAATCGAAGTACTTGCACCGATGCGAACCCAATGGGCCGAAGAGCGTTTGCAAGCATTGATCAAAGTGCTCAAGGCGGTACGTGATCCCGCCGCAGCCAACTGGTCGTTGCAACTGATCGAATTTGCCGGTCGGCAACTTCCCGACGGATGGAAAACCGCATGGCTTCAAGAAGCAATCTTGCACTTAGCCACTATTGCCAATGAAAACGACATCCCTCAAATTCTCTCCCTTCTCGAAAAGACCAATCCCGATAGTTCCTCCCGCCAAGAGCAAATCGTCGCTATCGCGGAAGCCCAACGGACACGCAACGGGAAACTCTCTCCAAAACTGATCGAACTAGGTGTGGCTACTTGGCTCGACGCGATAGCGCCATGGACGGAATCCAACACCGACCCGATCGTTCTGCATTCGTGGCATGCTCAGCCTCTGCGAATCAAAGAGGACCGCGAATGGCCGATCGAATTGCGGTCCATCGATATCCAGAGCGCTTCAGTCCCGCCGACCAGCAGCACAAATGCAATTCCATTCTGGAGCAGCCTCGGGCTGGGAGAACGCTACACCGGGACCTGGACGAGCAGCACGTGGGTTGCTCCAGAATCGATTTCATTTTGGATCGTAGGCCACAATGGCTTGCCGAGTGAACCGGACCTCAAGAACAATTACGTGCGGGTATTCGTTCAAAACGATTCCACGCGTGACTGGACCGAGATCGCTCGCGTCTACCCGCCGAGGAGCGATATCGCCAAATGGGCTTCGGTCGATTTGAGCGATCATCGCGGTCAATCCATGCGATTGCAGGTTGTCGACGGAGATGGTCACGATGCCTACGCTTGGATTGGAATCACGAATGTTTCCGTTCCTGGCTTGGCGCGCATCCCACTGCGGAACCGCTACGAATCGTTAAAGCGAATCACGAAATGCTTTGGTCCGTCTCTCACCAACATCGCCGATGATGCGACTCGAAAACAAATTGCCACAGCATGGTCGGCACTGTTGCAATCGCAACAGCTCGATCCATCTTGCAAAGCTTCCCTGCAAAAATGGGTACTAGGTAGCAATTACCCAGTGATCAGCGAACTAGTGGATTGCGTGATTGAGCGAGGCTGGGAAGACTTGCTCCGAGCGGAGCCGAAACGGGTCACCGCGACGACCAACGAAACGCTTCCAGCCTACCGATGGGACTGGGATAAACTCGATCCCCGCACTTTGGTCTGGATTGCTGAGAATTACTGCCGTCGCTCCAATGCCGCTGGACAAGAGGATTTAGGGATGCGTTGGTCGCGTCACAAGTCGTCGATTCCCCTTATGGCGACCCTGATGAAACAAGGAGCCATGTCGAAAGAAGTCCTTCGAGCGATACCCGCAGCATGGTGGGAAACACTCTACGCCGAGGAATCCAGCCTGTTGGCCGAACTGAAGCCCGAAGGGGAGTCGGACACGTCGCGGGCTGCGATCGTCGCCGCGAAAGCGATGGCCGTAGAAGCCCTTAGTCCCGATCTCGACGTTGGAGCTCGCGTCTTCACCGAACGATGTGCGGCATGCCATCAATTGGCAGGCCGAGGAAAAGTCATTGGGCCGCAGCTCGATGGAGCAATCACGCGAACCGTTGAGCGGCTCTGCGAAGATATCCTCTGGCCCAACCGAAACGTCGACGAAGCGTTCCGGCTCACCAATATACTGATCGATGGTGGCGAAACCGTGTCGGGGCTAGTGATCGACCGACAGACCGATACGCTCGAGGTTGTCGATCAAGCGGGTAAATCGCAACGGATCCCTCGCGATGAAATCGAAAGTGAAAAGATCAGCAAACTCTCCTTGATGCCTGGCAATTTCGAAGAGTTGATCACCGACGCCGAACTCGCTTCGTTGCTCGCTTACCTCAAATCGCACCTACCCTGAGGTAGCAGGCCCTGAAGTAACAAGAAAAACGAGAAAGTTCTTGAAGACGGTATCCTGATTAGCACGCATTGGTATGATGCGACGGGGATGCGCAATGGGATTCTAACGCCTCGAGATTCGCCGCTCGCGCTAATCAGCTGCGATCACTGCCGTGCTGCCTTTCCCTCCAGCCGACTTACCACTTACTCCTTACTCCTTACCCCAACCACCACTTATGCCGTCCGCTTTCGAACTCAGCGATTTCCTCAATTCAACAGGTTCCGATGTCGCCATGGAGACTTCGGGTCCGGGGCCAACGGGGAGTTTGCCTTTAACCGACGAGATGCTTCGCACTTGGTCGAGCGGCGATTTGTTCGGATGGACTCAAAACGCCGGAATGGGTTGGGATCTGCAAAAGATGCTCGGTCCGCAGTTCTTGCTGCTGAGCACTCAAGGAGGCATGCGGGCTGAGGATGGACATCCGATTGCTCTCGGATATCACACTGGGCACTGGGAGGTTGGTTTGCTCGTACGAGCCGCCGCCGAATGGTTCTTTGAGAATGGGGGTGTCCCCTTTGCGGGGTATGTGAGCGACCCATGCGATGGCCGCTCGCAGGGCACGACTGGTATGTTCGATTCGCTTCCTTACCGCAACGATGCGGCGATCGTCTTTCGTCGCTTGATCCGGTCTCTTCCGACCCGGCGGGGTGTGTTGGGTGTCGCCACCTGCGACAAAGGGTTGCCCGCGATGATGATCGCGTTGGCCGGTTGCTCGCAGTTGCCGAGTGTGGTCGTTCCCGGCGGTGTGACTTTACCGGCTCGCGATGCCGAGGACTTGGGCAAGGTCCAGACGATCGGCGCTCGGTACACCAACGGCATGATTTCACTCGAAGAAGCATCGGCGGCGGGATGCCGGGCTTGCGGTTCTCCTGGGGGTGGTTGCCAATTCTTAGGAACTGCGGCGACGAGCCAAGTCATTGCCGAAGCGTTGGGAATGACAGCACCACACGCCGCGCTGGCACCTAGTGGGCAACCGGTTTGGTTGGATATCGCGCGGCAATCGGCAAAGATCCTTTGGGATCAGCACCATCGTAAAACCACGCTCAACGATGTCCTGACCGAGGACTCCTTCCACAACGCCATCGCCGTTCATGCTGCTTGCGGCGGTTCCACCAATTTGTTGCTGCACGTACCTGCGGTGGCCTTTGCCGCAGGGATCCCCCGGCCGAGCATCGAGCAATGGACCGACATCAATCGTATGGTGAGTCGGTTCGTCGATGTCCTCCCCAACGGCCCTAAATTCCATCCCACAGTACGGCTGTTCATGGCGGGAGGTGTTCCCGAAATCATGTGGCATCTACGCGAGATGGGGATCGCTCGCTGCGATGCAAAAACGGTGACCGGACTTACGTGGCACGAGATACTCGATCGATGGCACGATTCACCGCGGCGCGCTGCGATGCGCGAGTTGCTGCGTGCCCGTGACGGGATCGATCCCGACGAAGTCATTATTCCGCCACCCAAGGCTCGACAAATGGGACTAACCAGCACGATTTGTTTTCCGCGAGGGAATATCGCCCCTGATGGATCCGTGATCAAATCAACCGCCATCGATCCCTCCGTGATCGACGCCGATGGAGTCTATCGCAAGATCGGACCGGCTCGCGTTTTCACTTCGGAGAAGGAAGCCGTCGCCGCCGCTAAAGGCCAACATGCCAATCCCCTCAAAGCAGGTGATGTGGCGGTCTTGATCGGTTGTGGACCGATGGGTACTGGAATGGAAGAAACCTACCAACTGACCAGCGCTCTACGCTACCTCGACTATGGCAAAGAAGTCGCCGTGGTGACCGATGCACGCTTCTCCGGCGTGAGCACCGGGGCATGCATCGGTCATGCTGGCCCGGAGGCGCTCGCGGGAGGACCCATCGGTCGATTGCGCGATGGCGACACGATCCGCATCGAGATCGACCGCAGTACCCTAAGAGCCTCAGTGGACTTCATCGGTTGCGATGGAGAGTTATTCACCCCGGAGCGAGGAACGGAGATACTCGCAAGCCGCCCCCCTCATCCCGGCTTGAAAGCCGATCCCCGTTTGCCGATCGACACTCAGTTGTGGGCGGCGTTGCAAAAGGTAAGTGGTGGAACATGGGGGGGATGCGTCTACGATACCGAGCGCATCATCGCCGTATTAGAAGCAGGTGAAAAAGCACTTCGATGATCTTGTTGCTCGATAACTACGACAGTTTTGTCTACAACCTCGATCGCTATTTGCAACGTCTGGGGCAATCGACGCTGGTCGTACGCAGCGATGCGATCCAAGCCGAAGCGATCGGGCGATTGCAACCGACCGCGATTGTTATCTCTCCCGGCCCCAAATCCCCCAATGACGCCGGTTGCAGTGTCGAAGTTATCCGACGCTACTCGCCAAATATTCCTATCCTCGGGGTCTGCTTGGGTCACCAAGCGATCGGGCAGGCATTTGGAGCAACGATCGTTCGAGGCCCTGCCCCGATGCACGGAAAGGCTTCCGAAATTGCACAGAGAGACTCTCGATTGCTCAGCGCTTTACCTAACCGATTTCAAGTGGGTCGGTACCACTCGCTCGTCATCGATCCCGAAACGTTGCCGAGCGAACTATTGGCCACCGCATGGTCGGACGACGGCGGGATCATGGCCGTCGAGCATCGTGATTTCCCGGTATTCGGCGTCCAATTCCATCCTGAATCGATCCTCACTCATTACGGCTACGAAATCCTTGCTTCGTTCCTGCGGCTAGGAGGTCATACTCCTGGTCCGACACCTCAACCCGATTGGACACACCCTTCGGCCACGATTCCACCCGAGTAACATTGCTCCCAAATACATTCGCCACCGAGTGAATTTATCCCGAAGGAATTTACCTCGAGTGATTTTGCACTGCGTCATCATGGCACCTCGCACCACCCCCGAAAACCTTGGTAGCTGCCGACTTCTTATCGATGGTTACAACTTGCTCTATGCGCTAGGATTCATCCAACCTGGCGATCGGACCAAACGTGGTCTTGAAAAGGCTCGCGACAAGTTGATCAATTCGATTGCGAAACAACTTCCGTCTGCCGTTCGTCGTTCGACCTGGATCATTTTCGATTCGGCGGACGCCCCCAAAAATCTTCCAGACTCCTTTGTAAAGAATGAGATCAAGGTCTTCTTTTCCCGCGAATGGTTGAGCGCAGACGAAATGCTTCAATCATGGATCAGCGAACATTCTTCCCCCAAAACACTGGTCGTAATTTCCTCGGACCACGCGGTCCAAAGACGCGCAACTGCGAGGAACGCAACCCCTTTCGATAGCGATCATTGGATCGAAGCGATCGAGCATTTACTGGCATCTCTGCAGCCAAAATCGCACTTAGGTGTACATGGGGATCGCGATGGACAATTCGCGGCCAACGAGGAAACCCTTGAAGCAAATGAACGAGCGCAGAACGTCAACTCTAAAGAACGCGATGCATGGCTAAGGGAGTTTGGCTTCGATACAGACCCCTGAGTACGGATCCATGTTTCGACCCGTAGTACCAAGCCTACACCGAGGGCACGTCCCAAATTTCCCTCAGCCTTCGACTAGCTGCAACCCGTGAGCATTTCATCCCAAAGCTTCTTCCGCGCGACAAGCGAATCGATCGCGGCTTGTTCAGCTTTCCTCCATTGAAATTCATCGTTGCCGCACAATTCAATGACCAACCGCTGAGCCATCGGGCCGTGCTCATCGCCATCGAGTTCGATATGACGGTTCAGGTAATACTGGAATGGGGAGAGCAAACGATGATCGTCTGCATCGAGCCTTTCGACAATCTGCTGAAACACCTCGGGAAGCAGATCTTCGCGTCCGAAGGTGAACGCT